>Ga0209198_1000101_pt1 | contig 77067 bp, 61 predicted proteins | sample COGITO_mtgs_1105_2_FD_184804 | JGI IMG/M metagenome (GOLD analysis project Ga0209198, IMG submission 184804) | Pelagic marine microbial communities from North Sea - COGITO_mtgs_110519 (SPAdes) (version 2) | ecosystem: Environmental > Aquatic > Marine > Epipelagic ...
CACAAAAAGCCCCTCATTTATGAGGGGCTTTTTTTATACCCAAAAGTCACTTAATCCCCGGTTTTGAGCAGTTGGTCTGAATTTTTGGCCTTGGAGGGGATTGGTTAAAAAAGCTAGTAAGTTCATGTTATAGTCTTTAAAAACAGCGCTCACCTATAAACAGTAATTCATTGCATACTAAGTGGTTAAAATCAATTTACCCATATATAATAGTTCTATTTTTATACTATTGTTAATTTCATAAGAAAATTTAATTATACTTGTAGTATGATAAGATTGTTTTTTTTTTTTTTATTTGTTTCCGCGGCTTTTTCTCAGCAAATTTCTCGCTTCGACAAAGCTTTAATTTGGAGAGATAGCTTGTTGTTGTTTTCTAGTGATTCTATTTATTCCGCTCCAATTTCACCATCTAGAAGTTTCTCTTTCTCTTCTCTGCCTCTAAAACCCAACAATGATTTACCAGTACTAAAATCAATTATTGCTCCTGTAAACAGTCAAATATATTTTTTGGACCCAATGGGGGGTGGGGTGTTTGAGTTTCAAAAGGATTCTTTAACAAGAATTGACAAGTCTTATAAGCACCGAATGCAAATAGATGCTACCGTGTTTGTAAAAAACGATACCGTTTTTAAATATGGAGGATATGGATTTTGGTCTGTAAGAAACTTTATTACCTTCTTTGATCCTAAGTCTAAAGAGTGGGAAATATTACCTGCTCAGAATTCAGATATAGTTCCAGATGGGACAATAACATCCAAGTATGCTATTTTATCTGAGGAAATTATATTTTTTGGTGGCGAAAAATTGAACGTTTTTGATCAAGTAGATTTTTCTCCAGCCAATGAAATTTGGAAATTTAATTTTAAAGATAAACTTTGGACTTTTTTGGGAAATTCTACGTTAAATTTTTCAGATTTTAAAGCTTATGTCCAAATGGGTGAAGAAATTTTGTTTTTAGATGATACTGATTTAACACTGATCAATCCATTCACAAATAAGGTCACTAAATTTAATAACACCACTTTACATAAAAAGATTATTTCCACAATAAATTTAATGCCACTATACAGCAACAATCAGTTTGTTAGTTTTGTAAACTCGAGTATTACGGGCGCTATAGGTATTGAAGTAAGGGGAAGAGATGAATTCTTTGGCCCTTTAGTGGAAACTTCTAAGCTTTACAATGATTTTAATTATTTTTGGTTGCTTCTGGTTCTGCCTTTTGGTTTAGCCATTGTAATGGGGGTGAAAAAATATAAGCACTACCGATCAAGGGCCAATGCAATTACCCTTGAAAAAGGAGGATTAATTTATAAGAGAATTTATTATAGTTTGAGCGTAGAAGAAAATGGGATCTTACTTTGTTTGCTTGGTTCAGATGGCGTGGAGACTTCTAGTATTATGGAAATTATTGAAAATCCGAACCACAATTATTCTCATAATATGAGAACTAAAAATAAAATCATAGGAGAATTGAATTATAAGATGAAGACCATTCTTAAAATGGATCGTGATCTTATTGAGGCAAAAAAGTCAGATAAAGACAAGCGCATTATTATCTATACCATAGACAAGGCTTTCTTTAGTCATTAGTTTATATGGTTATGAAAAATCTACAGTAGCTAGATCCTTAAAAACTACAACAGGGAATTGTCTTAGATTTCCAGACCTGCTATTAGAGCTGCAATATGAAGTGAAACCCTCTGAGGTTCCAAATGTATTCCCTTATCTACTTTACTAAATTGAAGATTCTGTGAGACCGGGACTAACGCATCTACTACGCAAAGTACCATATTGTTTCAATGGGTTGCCGCAACTAATGCTACTGCCTATGATTTGAGAATTACCAATAGCGACACTCAGGGGGTAACGCTAATTAATAATATTGAGGGTACGCAAAGAGAGGTGACCTTAGAAAAAGGCATGCCTTATGCATGGCAGATTACTTCAAAGGCAATAGGCACCAATGAAACGGCTCAAAGTCCTGCTTGGAAGTTTTATCTGGCCGGAGATGGTGTTGAAAACTACGCTCCTTTTCCTGCAGACTTGCTATCTCCCGCTTCGGGAGGGACTGTCAGTGTAAGTGAATCTGGTAAGATAAGCTTGAGCTGGAGTGGGGAAGATCCAGATGGAGATGCTTTAACTTACAGTATTTACATGGACCATACGGATGGATTGCAGGAGCCAATTGCGACAAATGTCTCCGAAACCAGCCTAGAGGTTGACGCAGATAAAGACAGTGTTTATTACTGGAAGGTAAAAAGTTCAGATGGAGAAAACAGTGCTTTTTCTCAGATTTATGCCTTTAGAACTGGTGCTTAATAGGCCTTTATTATTCTAGTAACGGAAGTACTCTTTCCAAAGCCATCCCTCGAGATCCTTTAATTAGGATAAGTGAAGGGTCGGATTTGAAGGGGCTGTTCTTTTGTTTGAAAGCATCAAAGTTAGGATAGCTTTCAAAAGAATGTTGGGTGTTGTGAAACAAAGCCCCTATTAAAATAATCCTATTTATTTTAGAAAGTTTTAATTGAGCTACAATAGCCTGGTGTTCTTTAGCTGCTGTTTCTCCTAATTCGAACATATCCCCTAAGACCACTATTTTGTTTTTAAGCGAAGAATGAGACAGCTCTGAGAAGTGTTTAATAGCTACTTCCATACTGCTAGGATTGGCGTTATAAGCATCTAACACGAGCATATGTGGTCCAATTTGTCTTAATTCAGACCTGTTGTTGTTTGGTTTGTAGCTTTCAATAGCATTTTTAATGTCCTGAATTGGAACATCAAAATGTCTTCCTATACTGGCAGCAATCATACAATTTGTTGCATTATACGCTCCGTATAAGGAAGTATTTATTGTAGTGTCTTGAAATTGAATTTTTACAGACGTATTGCTTTTAAGAATACTGGTTGTATAAGTGCTCTCTTGGTCTTTTCCAAATGAAATGCTATGATCGTATTGCCTTAAAGCCCCCGCTTGTATGGGGTCTTCGTTGTTGTAAAGAATGGTTTTATTGTTCGCAATGAGGTATTGGTATAATTCACTTTTCCCCTTTATAACTCCTTGAACTCCTCCAAAACCCTCTAAGTGTGCTTTGCCAAAATTAGTGATGCACCCAAAATCTGGCTGTGCCAATGCACAAAGAAATTCAATTTCTTTTTGGTGGTTAGCACCCATTTCAATCACAGCAAATTCAGTACTTTCTTTAATGTTTAAAAGACTCAAGGGTACGCCAATATGATTGTTCAAATTCCCTAAGGTAGCTGAGGTGTTGTATTTCTGAGATAGCACCTTGTAAATAAGCTCTTTAGTGGTTGTTTTTCCGTTACTACCTGTCAATGAAATCACTTTGGCCTTGCAATAATTCCTGTGGTAAGTTCCCAGTGCTTGAAGCACTTTTAGGGCGTCTGCAACATAAATACAGCCAGGATGGTCTTTGTATTTAGCAGCGTCTACAACCGCGTATAGCGCACCATTATTTAGCGCATTTATGGCAAAGTCATTGCCGTTAAACCGCTCACCGGATAAGGCAAAATAAATACTATTAGACTCAATTTTACGGCTGTCAGTGGAGACTGATTTTGTTTGTAAAAAAAGCTTGTGGAGTGCAGAAATCTCCATGAAAATTATTTAGTACGCTTATTTTTTGGTGTTTTGTTCTGACTTTTAGTATTGCTCCCTACCCTAGACATTGCGCATCTAAATCCTATGAAATCTGTAGCCAGATATTGTGGCAGGAACCTTCTCTGTGCGGGGTCTAACCAATATGCCCTATCTTTCCAAGAGCCTCCTTTGTACACCCTAACTTCATCGCTAATTAAAGTACTTCGGTAATCAGAGGTGTCATATTCTTTGACTAAGCCACCTTGGTCATTTATTTTGACAGCATTTTCTGGGGCATTATACATTTTTTTCTGCTCCTCTCCTTCTGCAATGTTTTGACCAAATTGCCTAGATGAAGCTAAGTCACCGTCTCTGTAGGACCTATTATCACTTTGAGTAAAGTTAGTTCTCAAATAGGTGTCGTCTTTGTCAATAGCAGTTTTTTTGATTTCTCCTGGAAGGGTTTTTGCAAATTTCTTTCCGTTGGGTAAAATTTGAAATTCAGCTTCATCAGTTGCAATGGTTATTTTACCGTCAGGACCTCTTAGTGGTTTTGTAAAGACATTACCTCTAAAGTAATTAAAGTCACTGAGAGAATCTTCAATAATAGGTCTGTAAACATCTGCGACCCATTCAGCTACATTTCCTCCCATACCATAAAGGCCAAAACTGTTTGGTGGATGAAATTTTGTCTGTACAGTAATTGCCCCACCGTCATCTGACCAACCCGCAATTCCGCCATAGTCTCCTTTAGAGTTTTTGAAATTGGCCAATTGGTCTCCTACGCCTCTTTTATCCTTATCTCTGGTGTATTCTCCATCCCACGGATATTTTTTTCTTCCCTTGTAATTATTGTACTCTCTATTTCCTGATTGCGCTTGCGCAGCATATTCCCATTCTGTTTCAGTAGGTAATCTGTATCCTGGAAGAATAATTCCATCACTAACACTTGCAAATACAGAAATACTGTCTTTTTTATTTTTACCCTGTAAAGAATCAATTTGTCCGCCATATGTTAGTTCTGGCCTTCTAAGATATGTTTCAGTACTAAAAACATTGGCCTCTCCATCTAATGGGGCTTCTCTCGCTTCGTTCGACAAAAAGCCTTCTCGTTCTAAAATTAGTTCATTAACTCTGTCGGTTCTCCATTTAGCATAACTATTGGCCTGAAACCAATTGACCCCAACAACTGGGAATTCTCCATAAGCAGGATGTCTGAAATAGTTCACAACTAGATCTTCATTGTAAGACAATCTTCCCCTCCAGACCAAGGTATCAGGCAAAGCACTCTCGTAAATTCCTGTAAATTCTGGTTTTTCCGGCGGATATACTTTCTTTAGATATTTAATGTATTCTAGATACATTTTATTTGTAACCTCAGTCTCATCCATGTAAAAAGACATGACATTTTGTTGTGTTGGGGTGTTGTTCCAATCACGCATTACGTCATCTTGTACTTTCCCCTTAGTGAATGTTCCTCCTTCAATAAAAACTAGCCCAGGCGCTGTTTCTTGGTCTTTAAAAGAATTATCTTTATCTAATTTCCAGCCAGTCCCTCTAGATACGTTACCCGAGGAGTTAGACTTGCTACATGCTGTCAAGATTAACAAGCAAAAGCTTGTGATGACTATATTTAAGTATCTGAAAGTTATTTTCATATTTATAAATTGACTATACAAATATAGTACACTATATACATTATAAAGAATAATCAATATAATAAATAGCACTTTTATTTTTTAAAACTGTAATTTGTATTTTACAATTTTTAGTTTCCAAGCTACAGCTAATGTAATTCTTTAATTTATGTTACATTTAAAAAGCAATTTATTGTAAATGGGCTATGCAATATAGTCACTTTCTTAGCGTTATTTTTTTAAACCATTTATGAAGTCATTTTTTGTTGCACTTTTTGTTTTTTTAGGATTTACTAGGGCTTTGTCTCAGGAACAAAATTCTGTGATAACCACAGCGGTACCCTTTTTAAATATCGCTTCAGATGCCCGTTCTTCAGGAATGGGTGATGTTGGTGTGGCTACAGCTCCAGATGCATTTTCCATGCAATGGAACGCTTCTAAATATGTTTTTTCTGTTGCAAATTCAGGAATTGGTTTGGGATATACACCTTACTTAGAAAGTATTATTTCTGATATAGCGCTCTTAAGCGGATACTATTTTAAAAAACCTACGGACCGATCAGCTTTTTCCATAGGATTGCGGTATTTTACTTTAGGCGATATAGAGCTCAGGCAGTTTGCTTCAGATCCAGGAATGATTACAAAACCCAATGAAATAGCTGTAGATGGAAGTTACGCATTAAAGTTGTCTCCAAGAATGAGTATGGGGGTGGCTGGACGTTTTATTCGATCTGATTTAAAATTCCCACAAGAGGCCAGTATAGACAGTAGGGCTGCAAACAGTTTTTCTGTAGACGTATCTGCATATTATCAGGGAGATTTTAAATCTTTTCCAGCCTTTGACGGTAGGTGGAGGTGGGGATTAAATATCTCAAATTTGGGTCCCAAAATTGCTTATGACGCTAATGGTCAGGAAGATTTTTTACCGTCAAATTTAGGACTTGGGATAGGCTACGATTTTGCGTATAGTCCTAACAGTGTTTTGGCATTATCTATTGATTTAAATAAATATTTGGTGCCAATGCCCCAAGATTATAATGAAGACGGAGTATTAGACAGTGCAGACTTGGCTGAATTTCAACAAATAGATTTTGTGAGTGGTATATTGGATTCTTTTTCAGATGCACCAGGAGGTTTTTCAGACGAACTCAAAGAGTGGCGTTTAGGGCTTGGTTTGGAGTATACCTTGAGAAAGATATTCATGCTCAGAACAGGGTATTTTACAGAATCGAAATTTACAGGATCTAGGCGGTTTTTTACCTTAGGTTCAGGTGTTACAATTAAAAGTTTTCAAATAGATTTGTCGTATCTTTTTTCTATATCGCAAATTAGAAATCCATTGGAAAATACCCTGAGATTTTCTTTTTCATTTAACTCCCCTAATTAGTTTATTTATGCCTAAGCAGACCCATACTTTTGAATATACTATTTATGAAACCCTTGAGGAATTAAGCCCTTCTTTTCAACCCTTAATGCAAGAGGCTGTTTTGGCTAGAGCAAATGCATACGCTCCTTATTCAAATTTTAATGTAGGGGCGTCTGTTTTACTAGAAAACGGACTGATTATAAGAGGGAACAATCAAGAGAACGCCGCCTATCCTTCAGGACTGTGCGCAGAACGCGTTGCTATTTTTTATGCCTCCGCACAGTATCCAGGTGTTTCTATCAAAGCCATTGCAGTGACCGCTAACACTCATTTGGATCCATCTGAAACACCTGCATCTCCTTGCGGAAATTGTAGACAAACCCTTGCAGAATACGAGCAGAAGCAGTCAACTTTAATTCCAATTATTTTTATGGGGGCTAGTGGGAAAATTGTGTGTTGCAACAGTGTTTTAGACTTACTTCCCTTCGCTTTTAGCAGTAAATACTTAAAATAAATTCCAGCCTTATTTATATTTAAACAGTTGAATAATAATCTATTGTGTCATTTAAAATACCAATTGGTATTTTAATGCTGCTTTTGTGTTATCTTTTTAATCAATCTTTTTTGCAGAAGCCATTTTATCTGTATTTTTGCTTTCCATCCAACGGAATACATATAAATATAAGTATATGAAAAAAGTAACAAAAGAGGTATACCTTAAGTGGTATGAAGACATGCTGTTCTGGAGAAAGTTCGAGGACAAATTAGCTGCCGTTTACATCCAGCAAAAAGTAAGGGGTTTTTTACACCTTTATAATGGTCAAGAAGCTGTACTAGCCGGTTCATTGCACGCAATGGATTTGAGCTGTGACAAAATGATCACTGCTTACAGAAACCACGTTCAGCCCATTGGTATGGGAGTAGATCCCAAAAAAGTAATGGCTGAATTATTTGGAAAAGTAACAGGTACCTCTAAAGGTATGGGTGGCTCCATGCACATTTTTTCTAAAGAGCACCGTTTTTATGGTGGTCATGGAATTGTAGGTGGTCAAATTCCATTGGGTGCTGGTCTGGCTTTTTCAGACAAGTACTTTAAGCAAAATGGGGTAACGCTTTGTTATATGGGAGATGGTGCAGTAAGACAAGGATCTTTGCACGAGACGTTTAACTTGGCTATGTTGTGGCAATTACCCGTAGTTTTTATCTGTGAAAATAACGGCTACGCTATGGGAACCTCTGTTGCGAGAACATCCTACAGTACAGATATTTGGAAACTGGGTCTTGGTTACGAAATGCCATGTGGTCCAGTAGATGGAATGGATCCTGTTAAAGTTGCAGAAGAAGTAAGTAAGGCAGTGGAGCGCGCCAGAAGTGGTGGTGGGCCAACGTTTTTAGAAATGAAAACTTACAGATATAGAGGGCATTCCATGTCAGACGCACAGCATTACAGAACCAAAGATGAGGTAGAGGAGTACAAGAAAATTGACCCTATCACTCAGGTTCTCGATGTGATTAAGAAGAAAAAATACGCTACTGACGCTCAGGTCAAAGCGATTGATAAAAGGGTTAAAGACCTAGTGAAAGAATGTGAAGACTTTGCGGAGGCTTCAGATTACCCACCAGTACAGCAATTGTACGACATGGTGTACGAACAAAAAGATTATCCATTTTTACCACATAAATAAGAGATATGGCAATAGTAGTAAATATGCCCAGGCTGAGTGATACCATGGAAGAAGGTACTGTGGCAAAATGGTTAAAGCAAGTTGGAGACGTTATTTCTGAAGGAGATATTCTAGCAGAAATAGAAACCGACAAAGCCACCATGGAATTTGAATCTTTTAATGAAGGTACACTACTTCACATAGGCATTCAAGAAGGAGATGCTGCCCCGGTAGATGCGCTTTTAGCCATTATTGGAGAAAAAGGAGAAGACATTAGCGCCTTGTTATCTGGTGGTGCTCCAGCAGCCCAAGAGGCTTCTGAGGCCAGCGCAGCCGAAGCAGCCGTTTCAGCAGCAGAAGTAACCGCTCCAGCAGTAGTCGCGACTGCCACAGCTACGGCTTTGCCGGAAGGAGTTATTGTAGTGAATATGCCAAGACTTTCAGACACTATGGAAGAAGGAACGGTAGCTACATGGCTTAAAAAAGTAGGAGATGTTATTGAAGAAGGAGATATTTTAGCAGAAATAGAGACAGACAAAGCCACTATGGAATTTGAGTCTTTTAATGCTGGAACACTTTTACATATTGGTATAGGTGAGGGCGAAGCTGCTCCGGTAGATTCCTTATTAGCTATTATTGGCCCTAAAGGGGCCGATATCTCAGCAGCACTCAATCCAGTAGCTGCTCCAGTAGCTGCTAAAACAGTTGCAACCGCTCCAGTAGCGGTAAATGACGCAGCAGCTGCGCCAGTTGCAACTCCAACGCCAAAAGCTCCAGTAGCAGACGCTACTGCGGTCAATGCATCTGTTCAGACAGGAAGAATTTTCGCATCGCCTTTGGCAAAAAAATTAGCCAAAGAGAAAGGAATTTCTTTGTCAGAAGTGAAAGGGACCGGAGAGCAAGGGAGGATTGTAAAAATTGATATAGAACGTTTCACCCCTGCAGCAGCACAATCAATTGCGACTACTTCAGCAACTGCTTCAGCCCAGGCACCAGTAATGGCTGCTGGCGAAGAGCATTACACAGAGGTTAAAAATTCTCAAATGCGTAAGGTAATTGCCAAGCGTTTAGGGGAGTCTAAGTTTTCAGCACCTCATTATTATTTAACCGTTGAGGTAGCTATGGACAACGCTATGGCGTCTAGAGCTCAGATCAATAGTTTGCCAGACACAAAAGTATCTTTTAATGATATGGTTTTAAAAGCGTCTGCTATGGCACTTAAAAAACACCCACAAGTTAACACGACTTGGCAGGGAGACACTACCCGTTTTAACAGTCATGTTCACATGGGTGTTGCGGTAGCGGTTCCAGATGGTTTGGTGGTGCCTGTAGTTCGTTTTGCAGACCAACAAAGTCTGTCTCAAATTGGCGCTGCAGTAAAAGACCTGGCTGGAAAAGCAAGGGACAAGAAATTAACTCCTGCTGAAATGGAGGGAAGTACTTTTACAGTGTCTAACCTAGGTATGTTTGGTATTCAAGAATTTACCTCTATCATAAACCAACCCAATTCTGCTATTTTATCTGTAGGCGCAATTGTTCAGAAGCCTGTTGTAAAAGAGGGCGCTATAGTGGTTGGAAATACTATGAAAATTACTTTGGCTTGTGACCACAGAACTGTGGATGGTGCTTCGGCAGCAGCCTTTTTGCAAACATTACAAGCATTTTTAGAAAACCCAGTAACAATGTTGGCCTAGGATTTCTTAAATATTTAATCTATTTAGCCCGGCTCCGCCGGGCTATTTTTTTAATAGCGGTTTGTTGCGGCAGCTGATTCTAATTTAATTTGGTTTTTTGCAGCGGTTTCAGGGTCCGTATTACGGCTTATAAGGGGCGTTAATTAGTGGTATAATATTCGGGTTGTTTCCCTTGAATTACCTAAATTTACTTGGCGTCAATTCGCTATAAAACATCCTATTTTTTGAAAATCACAGACCAAATAAAAGCGCCTATTGAACAAGAAATGATTCTTTTCGAAGAGAAGTTTTTTCAGTCTATGAGTTCAAAAGTAGCCTTGCTCAACAGGATTACTTATTATATAGTCAATAGGAAAGGGAAGCAAATGCGTCCCATGTTTTTATTTTTAACAGCAAAAATGCTTTCTGGTGGCAGCGTTCAGGAACGTACTTATCGCGGTGCTTCAGTAATAGAGCTTATTCATACGGCTACTTTAGTGCATGACGACGTGGTAGATGGTTCAGACAAACGGCGCGGTTTCTTTTCAATTAACGCCCTTTGGAAAAATAAAATTGCCGTATTGGTGGGTGATTATTTACTCTCAAAAGGTTTGTTGCTCTGCATAGATAACGATGACTTTGATCTCTTAAAAATAATATCTGTTGCCGTTCGAGAAATGAGCGAAGGAGAGCTGTTACAAATTGAAAAAGCCAGAAGGTTAGACATTACTGAAGAAGTGTATTACCATATTATCCGCCAAAAAACGGCTACACTCATAGCAGCTTGCTGCGCATTGGGCGCGGCTTCTGTAAGCCCTGGATCTGAAGAGGTGGAAAAGATGCGGGAATTTGGAAGCCTTATAGGCATGGCTTTTCAAATTAAAGATGACTTGTTTGATTATGGCACAAAATCTATTGGAAAACCTACTGGGATAGATATTAAGGAGCAAAAAATGACCCTTCCATTAATTCACGCTTTGCAACAAGCAGACCCAGATCAAAAAAGATGGATGATCAATACAGTGAAAAACCACCATACAGACAGAAAAAGGGTACATGAGCTAATTGCGCTTGTCAAAGCACTCGGAGGTCTTTCATATGCTACTACGCAGATGAATGCCTATAAAGACCAGGCCCTTGAATTATTGGCAGGCTATCCAGACTCAGTCTATAAAAACGCTTTAATCACTATGGTTCGTTTTGTGGTAGAGCGAGAAAAATAATTATTTTATTTTGTCACCTTTTTAAGCTTTCAGCGTCTTTAAGATAAAGCTGTTTAATTCTTTTGAAAATAATTCCAATATACACTACTGAAAAACAACTCGTTGAAGGTGTCTTGGCAGAACATCGTACAGCCCAAAAAACGCTTTACGATCGATTTTCTCCTAAGATGTACGCTATTTGTTGTAGGTATTTTAGAGATCAATCACGTGCAGAAGACTTACTCATGGAAGGTTTTTTAAAGGTATTTGGTAAGCTACACACCTTTTCTTTTAACGGCAGTTTTGAAGGCTGGATGCGAAAAATATTCGTTAGAATTTGTTTGGATGAGCTTCGTAAAAATAACAGTTTTAATTTTTCAGATTCCGGTACTTTAGAAATTGAAGCCCCAGATTCTGTCGTTTTGGAATTGCCTGAGGCTGAAACACGGCCATCCTTAGAATATTTATTGCATGAGGTAAATTCCTTGCCTTTAAATTACAGCTTGGTTTTTTCCCTTTATGTATTGGATGGTTATTCACACCAAGAAATTTCAACTGAACTGGGTATTTCTGTGGCTGCTTCAAAAGTACAGTTGAGCAGGGCCAGAAAAACATTACAACAACGCCTTGAATCTTTTAAAACAAGCCAGCATGGAAAAAAATAATTTAGAAAAGTATCTCAGCGATCAGGCCCAAGACATGGAAACAATGCCTAGAAAGCTTGTTTGGGAAGCCCTTTCTAAACAATTAGATGGGGTAGCGCAACAACAGGATGTAGTCAACAATCCAAAGGCTAAAAAAGTGGCCCATAAAGCACCCCTTAGAAAGTGGGCGTTAGCAGCCATGGTTGCGGGATTACTACTCAGTCCTTTTGTGTGGAATTTAAGGACAACTCCTACAGATACAGTGAATGAGCGTTCACGGACAACTCCAGCAGCTATAGTGAATACGCATTCAACTACCCCTACTATTGGAGTGACAGGAGCAACCATTAAAGCCCCTTCTTTAGTGGTGTCTAATAGCGCGCAACAGTTGATTTTGGAGCAGGGTATTGACCATTCTACTGCTACTAAAGTGGTGGCTAAAAAAACACTTTCTACCTCTAGTGCTGATTTGAGATTAGCGCAAGAACAAACCCTTTCCTCAGTTTTGCCTAATATGCACGACCCATCCGATGTAGAAGAGGGTTTGGCAGTTGTTTTGTCTCCTGAAATGGAGGAGTATGCTCCATTTAAAAAGAGCCACTTGGATAATGAAATAACGGTATTATTGGCTCAAGCAATTACTGAAATGCATAAAAACCCACAAGAAGCCATAGCGCTTTCTAAAGGTCTGATGGCCCAAGACAGTGCCTATTTGGCGGTGGCTAATGAATTGTTATTTGAAGTAGAAAAAGACCTAAATACCACTTTTAGGGCTAAGGTCATTCAAGAGTTAAAGCTGAATGTGATTAAACTGTCACAGTCCATGGCCCAGACCCCCCAATAATTAACCACCGAAGAATTATATAAATGACTAAAATAAAACCAATGACAACACAAGTAAAATGGAATAAATTGCCTCAATTGAAATGCCTGCAGCGCATTGAGCTGTTTTCTCTAAAAATGGTGCTGTTTGCCCTTATTTTCGGAGCAATGCCATGTAGTTTTGCACAAGATAAAGTAAGCGATTATCCTCTCACAGACGTAGAAAATGCCGCTTATACTGAAACCAAAATTGCCGCCCTAGAAAAAAAGAAAATAGCTGTTGCACAAACAGAAAAGGAGGCTTTGAAAATTACTGTATTGGAGATTGAGAAGCGTTTAAAGCGAGGAGAAATTAGTGCGCAGACTGCAGCTGAGCTCAAAAGAGAGGCAGCTAGTTTGCGGGCGCAAAATATTGAGGGCAGAACTGCTATTATTGATTTAGAGATTGCCTTATTAAAACGCAATAACGGTCAGATTGCTAAAATAAAAACAAGCGCTTCTGATTTAGAAGAAGGGGTTGGTTTTTCGGTTAATGTGAATGGAAAACCACTTATTTTATTAGAGGACAAGGACCTGCAATACGACATTAGAACCTATTCGGATTTAGTTATTTCTATGGGGATTAATAATTTGGTCAATTTTGACAAAGAGGTAACTGGAATGGAAGATTTTGATTTTCAACTGGGAGGCAGTAGGTTTTTAGAGATTGGTTGGGAATGGCGCACCCGGTTGGTGCAGAGTAATTTTGTGCGGTTAAACTATGGGGTGAGTTTTCAATTTAATGGGCTCCGTCCTAAAAACAATCAGTATGTTTCCGTAGACCAGGGTGTAACTAGCTTGCAAAGCTTTGAGTATGAGCTCAGGAAATCTAAGTTTAGGGTAGATAATTTGGTGTTTCCTATGCATTTAGAGTTTGGTGCCTCAGATAGGATGGTGACTAAAAATAAAATGAGATACAGTATTTATAATTCGTTTAGAATAGGTATTGGTGGCTATGCAGGGGTTAATTTAGGGAGCAGACAAAAATTAAAATACACCCTCAATGGAGAGCGTATTAAAGAAAAATTCAAACAGGGTTATGACGTTACAGACATAGTTTATGGAATTAGTGCCTATGCTGGAAGGGGAGGCACTCAGATTTACGCCAAATACGATCTTAATCCTATGTTTGGCGGTGGCACTATTGCGGGAAATAATTTGTCTTTAGGACTGAGGTTTGACTTGTAATTATATTTGAATACTATAGCAGTTTATAAGCCGCTTGCCTAAATGGCAAGCGGCTTTTTTTATTCCTTTTTAAAGCGGTCTTTATTTGTTACTTTTATGGACTAAATGCATTTGAATTGATTTCAAAGAATACCATAGATAAAGTTTACGAAACCGCTAGAATTGAGGAAGTCATTGGCGACTTTGTTCAATTAAAAAAATCGGGGGCTAATTATAAGGGACTCAGTCCGTTTACAGAGGAGCGCTCTCCGAGTTTTATGGTTTCTCCTGTAAAACAAATTTGGAAAGATTTTTCTAGTGGCAAGGGTGGTAATGTGGTGGCATTTATCATGGAACACGAGCACTTTACCTATCCTGAAGCCATTAGGTATTTGGCTAAAAAATATCAAATTGAGATTGAGGAAACCATTCAATCCGACGAGCAAAAGGAGGCCGCCAATGAAAGGGAGAGTATGTATTTGGTGTCTGAATATGCAGCGCGTTATTTTTCGGAAGTCCTTTTGACATCGGCCGCAGGCCAAGCTATAGGGCTTTCTTATTTTAGAGAGCGCGGTTTTACGGATGAGACCATAAAGAAATTCGATCTGGGCTATTGTTTGGATGAATGGGATGGTTTTACCAAATCTGCTATTGAAAATAAATACGATATAAAATACCTTGAAGCAACAGGACTGACTATTGTGAAACCGACCAATGAGCAGGCCACGGCCAAAACTTTTGATCGCTTTAAAGGGAGGGTCATGTTTCCCATTCACTCTATGAGTGGTAGGGTGCTTGGTTTTGGAGGTAGGATTTTAACGCAGGATAAAAAAGCAGCCAAGTATTTAAACTCACCAGAGAGTGATATTTACAATAAAAGCAAAGTGCTTTATGGAATATATATGGCCAAGCAAGCCATTGCCAAGCAGGACAATTGTTATTTGGTAGAAGGCTATACGGATGTGATTCAAATGCATCAGTCTGGAATTCACAATGTGGTGTCTTCTAGCGGAACGGCACTTACTTCGGATCAGATTAGGCTTTTGAGTCGCCTGACTAAAAATATTACGGTACTCTTTGACGGAGATGCTGCCGGATTGAGGGCTTCTATAAGGGGGATTGACCTTATTTTAGAGCAGGGGATGAATGTGAAAATTTGCACTTTTCCTGAAGGTGAAGATCCAGATAGTTTTTCTAAAAAACATGCTCTAGAGCTGCTCACAGAGTATTTGGAGACTAATTCGCAAGATTTTATACAATTTAAAGCGTCTATCTTGGTTAAAGAGGCGGCCAATGACCCTGTGAAAAGGGCAGAAACCATTCGAGATATTGTTGGGAGTATTGCTAAAATACCAGATGCTATACAGCGAGAAGTCTATTTGCAGTCTTGCGCGCAAATTATGGACATTTCTGAGCAAGTGCTTTACAATACCCTGGCGCAAGTTTCTAAAACAGCTGCCAGTGCTAAGGGAGTGCCCCAAAAAAGCGGGGGTGCCCCTGAAGAACGTTTTAAAGTAGTTAAGCCAGAAGCCCCTGAGGTAGAAAAACTTAATGTTCAGTGGGTGCTAGAGAAGAAAATCATTGAAATTTTGTTGCTTTATGGAAATCATAAGGCCACATTTGAAGACTTAATTTTAGCCTCTAACGAGGCTGGAGAATTGGTTTTAACGCCTAAAAAGGTAGAGCAAAAAGTTTTTGAAAAGGTGTATTTGGATTTACAAGAAGACGAAATTGAGCTCACGCAGGACCATTTTAAAGGGATTTACTTTAAACTTATAGCCTCTTTTAATCAGTCAGAAAATTTTGACCTGCCAGTTTTTATTAGAAACCAATCAGAAGAACTTTCTGCGTCCATATCTTCCATTCTAATGGAGGAGGAGAAGTATGTGCTTGGGCAGTGGGAGAAGAAAGATATTTTCCCAAAAGACAAGGCTTTGGGGGTGTCTCAATTGGTGACAGAAACCATTTTGAGTTTGAGGTGTTTTTTGATTAAAAAACGGATGGGGGTCATGCAGGAAACGACCAGAGACCAAGAAAAAGACCACCAAGAAGTAAAGGAAGAATTGGTCTCCTACCTGCAGTTGTATGCCTTGTTAAATAAAAAATTAAACAGGGTACTTTCTTAGTTCCTCAATGGGGCAAAGCCATGGGGTTGTGCGGAATTATTGAATTAATACAGCTGTAAGGCTTTAGCATGTTGCAGCATGTCTACAATATTAGAGACATTCAGTTTTTTCATGAGCCTGGATTTATATGTACTCACCGTCTTTTCATTAATATCTAATCCACCGGCAACTTCTTTATTTTTCTTCCCTGAAGCCAGTAATTTTAATACCTCAATCTCTCTGGAAGACAGTTTTCTAAACGCAGATTTTTCTTTATCTCCTGATTTTTCTTTTTTGAGTTGTTCTGACAATGCGTGGGTGAGGTATATTTTCCCCTCCTTAAGCTGCGTAAGCGCAGTGAGTATCTGATCTATTCTTGCTGTTTTAGAAAGGTAGCCGCAAGCGCCTGCTCTTATGGCACTTAGGGCATAAACTGTTTCTGATTGGCTGCTAAAAATAAGTACTTTAATGTTTGGGTTTATTTCCTTAAGCTTTCTAACAGTGGCAATTCCATTGATTTCAGGAATGTCCATCTCCAAAATTACAATATCGGGCGTTTGTTTTTCTACAGCTGTAAAAAGTTGGGTGGTCGTTGCAACGGCATCTTGTAGCTGAAACTCCTCAGCACTGTTCACTACCATACTCAGACCCATCCTTACTATAGGATGTGCATCTGCAATAAGAATTTTTATCATGGTTAATTTTTCTTAAGATTTGGGATTCTTGAAAAATAGTATACATTAAATGTATAAAAAAAATCACATGATATAGGTAAATTCCTACAATTTATTCAAATTAAAGTACCCTAGAGCAAAAACTTATGTCAGCTCTGTTGGAGCCAAAATAGATTTTTCTAGAGTGGTCTAAAAGAAACAAAAAGGTTTAAAGAGACAAAAAGGCTTAAAGAAACTCTTTTGGAATCTCACAGACTGGAATAGGATTCATTTTGTGTTGGTTGGCATGGTTTAATCTGGTGTATATCTCATACACTGTAGCTTCTCTTCCTTTGAAGTCTGTCTCCTTTTTTCCCTTGTCTTGCATATCCATGGCCCATTCTAATTCAGGGTAGCTGGCGCCTATTTGGTCTTCATCTGTTCTGTTGTCTCCCCAAAGGCCGTCTGTAGGGGCTGCCGTTAAAATGTCTTCATTAATTCCTAGTGTTTTTCCAAGGGCAAAAACGGCTGTCTTTAGCAGGTCTGCAATGGGACTTAGGTCTACCCCTCCGTCTCCGTATTTGGTGTAGAATCCAACACCAAAGTCTTCTACTTTATTACCCGTTCCTGCCACCAAATAGCCGTGTAATGCAGCAAAGTAATACAAACTTGTCATTCTCAGTCTGGCCCTTGTGTTGGCTAGGCTCATAAATCGATCTTCTTCGTTTTTTACAGCTGGAAATGCCTGAACTAGGCTGTCAAAAACTGGGGTGAGCGGCACTGTTGTCTTAGTGGTATTTGGGTAATTTTCTTGTAACCACAACACGTGTTTACTGGCCCGATCTGTTTGGTTTTTTGCCTGATGGATGGGCATGTCTAAGCATAAAAGGGGAAGTCCTGTTTTGGCACAAAGTGTAGCGGTTACCGCAGAATCAATTCCGCCGGAAACTCCTATGACAAATCCTTTAGCACCTGCTTTTTGAGCGTATTCCTTAAGCCAATTTACTATGTGATCAATGATTTTTTCTGTTTGCATAAGGGGTGGTTTTGTTTAAAAACGATTAACTTTGAGCCATAAAATTAAGCCCTACTTTGAGAATAATAAAGCAAAAGACCAATTCTTTTTCTCTTCGCGTACTCCTGGTGTTTATGTGTGGTGTTTTTTTAGCCTCGTGTGCGAATGACAGCAGTCTTGAAAGTGAAGTAAAAGCATTAGAAACGGATCTAAAAATACACCGATTTGACCTTGAATTTGGGCAGGGTAATGTGGCAGATTTTGATCGATTAAGAGATAAATACCCTTTCTTTTTTCCCAGCCAAACTCCGGATAGTATATGGAAATTTAAGTTACAAGACACTGTTGAAAAGCAAATTTCTAGAGAGATAAATCGTGTTTTTGGAGATTTCAAAACCACTGCCACTGAACTGTCCCATCTCAACGCTCATTTCAACCAGCTTTTAAGCCAAGAGTTGGGTCTTACTCAAACGGCCCTACAGACCCCAGAAGTGTACGCCTTAAGCACCTTGTCTTCAGGCTTAGACATTCAAAATAGGGTGGTGGTTGCAGACAGCATGTGGCTGATTGCTTTAGACCATTATTTGGGCCCTCAGCACGAGTATTACAAATCATTTCCTTACTATATAAAACAAGATTTAGATGCCAAATATTTAGTCTCTGACATGTCTGCTGCACTAATGGCTCCTTTTGTGTCTGGGAATACGAATGGGTACTTTTTAGATAAAATGGTGATTGAGGGTAAAAAAACATTTCTTCAAACCCTTATTTGGCCCCACGCTACAGAGGCCCAGCACTTAAAATACAGTGAAGCCCAATACAAATGGGCTGTAGCAAACGAAGCACAGGTGTGGCGTTATTTTATGGAGCGGGAATACCTTTACAGTACAGACACTTCATTGGAGTACCGCTTTTTATTTCCTGCACCCTTTTCTAAATTTCAGCTGGCTTTAGACCGTGAATCTTCGCCAAGAATTGCACAGTTTATAGGCCTTCAAATGGCCAAAGCCTATTATAAAAAGCACGACAAGAATTTACAAAAACTCCTTGAAGTTTCTTCAATAGATTTATTGAAAGAGGCTTCCTATAAACCCAAGAAATGAGTCAAAAAACCCACACTTCAGAAATTATTTTAAAAGTTACTTTGGACGAAAACCAAGTTCCTGAAAAATTGCAATGGACAGCAGAAGACGGAGGCGTAGATAAAGAAGACGCTAAAGCCATGATGCTTTCCGTTTGGGATAGTGAGAACAAAGAATCCCTTAAAATAGACCTTTGGACTAAAGACATGCCCGTAGATGAAATGAAAATATTTTTCCACCAAACTTTAGTGGCTATGTCTGACACTTTTTTGAAAGCCACTCAAGATGAAAAAATGACAGCAACCATGCGTGAGTTTTCTGATTATTTTGCTGAAAAGCTAGAGATTAAAAAGGGATCCTAAAGGTTAAAGCTTACAGACAATCTTTGATTAAAGAAAAAGCCGTTGCGGTTTTCAGTTGACTCTTTAAGCAAACACCTTTTATTTTTGCGCTTTAAAGTACGCTTCGTTTATAGCGCCAATATAGCCCAATAATTCTTCTTTGCCCAAATGCTTAGAAGATGAGGTAATAAAGTGTTCCGGGGCTAGTTCGAAAATTTCTTCAGTGAGCTTTTCGTTATAGGCCTTAGTATTGGCCTCGATAATAGCAGGTTTTAGCTTGTCTGCTTTGGTGAAAATAATGCAAAATGGAATTTCATTTTCTCCCATCCACCTCATAAAATCAAGGTCTACTGGCTGCGGCTCGTGTCTAATGTCTACAAGTACAAAGGCACAAACAAGTTGGGTTCGTTTTAAAAAGTATTCTGTAATGTATTTTTGAAAAGTCTTCTTGTCTCTTTTAGATACCCTGGCGTATCCATAACCAGGTAAATCTACTAAAAACCAATTTTGATTGATTTTAAAGTGGTTTATAAGCTGTGTTTTTCCAGGTCTTCCAGATGTTTTTGCCAAGCTCTTTTTTGAGGTAAGCATATTGATCAATGAAGATTTCCCCACATTTGAACGCCCAATAAAAGCGTATTCAGGAATAGGGTCTTTGGGGCATTTTTCTACATGAGCGTTGCTCATTACAAATTCTGCGGAAGTAATTTTCATGAATGCTTTTTTCTGTGTGATAATTGGCTTTTAAGCGGGTTTAAAACCCCCTAGCCACCAGCCAGTTCTCCAATAGTGTATTGAAGGTGTCTGGGTGTTCCATCATGGGTGCATGACCGCATTTTTCAATCCAAAACAGGTCTGAATCAGGAAGCAATGCATTAAATTCATCTGCAACATTCGGAGGGGTCACGCCGTCGTTTCTTCCCCAAATAATACAGGTAGGTGTTTTCATCAGGGGTAAATCCTTAGACATATTATGTCTAATAGCACTCTTCGCAATGGCCAATGTTTTCACCAGTTTTACCCTGTCATTAACAGTAGCAAAAACTTCGTCAACAATCTCTTTGGTTGCCACAGCAGGATCGTAAAAAACCTCCTCTGCTTTTTTCTTGATAAACTCGTAATCTCCTCTTTTAGGGTATCCGTCACCCATGGCACTTTCATAAAGGCCAGAACTTCCAGTAATCACTAAGCCTTTCACAATCTCAGGATCCATCTTGGTTTCCAATAAGGCAATATGACCGCCCAATGAATTCCCCACAAGGATCACATCTTTGAGGTTTAAATGCCTTAAAAACTCATCTACGTAAACGGCAAAGCTTTTAACAGTAGTCTTTAGGAGCGGCATGTCATAAATAGGTAATTCTGGAACAATGACCCTATAACCTTTCTCAGGAAAGTAATCCATAACGCCTTGAAAATTACTTAGCCCGCCCATGAGTCCGTGTAATATGACTATAGGTGCGCCATCTCCTAGGGATACGTATTGGTATTTTCCGTCTTTAATGATTGGTTGTGTCATGACTTGGTTTACGCCTTAGTTGGCAAATATAGGCATTTCATTTAACTACCAATAGCTTCTTTTTCTTGGCTTTGGATGTGTAGCTGAATATAGGCTTTTATCTTTTTTTCGCTAGAAGTAAACAGAACTTATTAACAAAGTGGTAGAATGTGGTAAAAAGTGGGATAAAATCCTTTATATTTGAACTTATTAATTAAAACCAGCACAGATAGTGGTCTCACTAATAGGTACATATGATTGCAAGGCAGACGTAAAAGGGCGGGTAATGCTTCCTGTTGCTTTAAAGTCGCAGTTGACCCCTATTTTGAAAGAAGGTTTTGTTATTAAGAGAGCGGTTTTTAGAGATTGTCTGGAGTTGTATCCCATGGCGGAATGGCAATTGTTGATGGAGAAAATGAATGAGAAGAACCGATTTGTAAAAAAGAACAACGACTTTATTAGAAGGTTTACTGCTGGCGTAAAAGTAGTAGAGTTGGATGGTAGTGGTCGTTTGCTCATTCCAAAGAATTTAATAGGTATTGCGCAGATAAGTCAGGAAGTGGTGTTGAGTGCAGCAATCAATATTATTGAAATTTGGGACAAAGGGCAATATGAAAAGGTATTAGAAGAAACAGCGCAAGACTTTGCCAGTCTCGCAGAAGAAGTCATGGGAGATGGAGAAAACAACTTATCATAATCCAGTCATGCTGCAGGAAACTGTGGCGGGTTTGGCCATAGATCCCAAAGGGGTTTATGTAGACGTTACTTTTGGTGGCGGAGGACACAGCAAAGAGATTTTACGGCAGCTCGGTCCCCAGGGACGTTTGTTTGCTTTTGACCAAGATAAAGATGCTTTGGCCAATACATTGGCCGATGCTCGATTCACCCTCATTCCAGAAAATTTTCGGTTTATAAAACAATTTCTGCGTTTTCACGGCATTAAACAAGTGCATGGAATATTAGCAGACTTTGGCGTGTCTTCACATCAATTTGACGAAGGTTCAAGGGGTTTTTCCACTCGCTTTGAGGGAGATTTAGACATGCGAATGAATCAGAGTGGGGCAATCACGGCTAAAGAAGTGGTGGGTTCCTATGCGCATGATGACCTGGCCAATATGTTTTTTCAATATGGAGACTTGCGGAATTCAAAAGCCATTGCAGCAGCGATCATTGCTTTTAGAGAAATCCAGCCTATTGAAACTACTGCTCAGTTAAAAGAAGCCTTGGCGCCGTTTTTAAAAGGATTTAATGACGCTAAAATTTTAGCACCTATTTACCAAGCCATCAGGATTGAAGTGAATCAAGAGATTCAAGTGATTAAAGAATTTTTAGCGCAAGTCCCAGATTTGTTGTTTCCCGGTGGTCGATTAAGTGTATTGAGTTACCATTCTTTGGAAGACAGATTGGTGAAACGCTTTATTCGAGCAGGACAATTTGAAGGAGAGCCAGAGAAAGATATTTTTGGACATTTTGAGGTGCCTCTAAAAAAAGTGGGTGGCTTACAGATACCTACAAAAGAAGAGCAACGTATAAACACCCGCTCTCGAAGTGCCAAGCTTCGGGTGGCAGAAAAACCAAAAAACACCCCCAATAGAAAGTGAGAAAATCGCTACTTAATATTCTAAAAGGTTCTTTTCTTATTGGAGACGATGCTCCAAAACACTGGCGTTTTTTTATTTACCTAGCAGTTTTAGGTGCCCTCATGATTAGCGCAGCACATGAATCTGAGCGTAAGGTATATGAAATTGCCCAGCTGAGTCAGGAAGTAAAAGCTTTGAAAAATGAATATGTGGGACTTAGGTCAAGATTGCAGCGCGCTCAATTAGAGACAAGTGTGGCTAGAAAAGTAGCAGATTTAGGGATATTTCCTCCAGATAAGCCTGCAGTGAAAATCGTGGTAAAAACTTCTGATAAAAAATAACAATAGTGCGAGAGAAAAAAATTTCAACACGTCTGTATGTAGTGGTAGCCCTCTTGGTGGTGTTTTCCATTGCAATTGGCGCTTCTCTGGTTCAAACCCAGGTCTCGGATGGGGCTAAATACAGAAAGCTCGCTTTAGAGAGGACCGAAAAAATTGTAACGATTGAACCGAATAGGGGGAGTTTGTATTCAGACGACGGCAGTTTGTTGGCTACCTCTGTTTCCAGGTACGAGATTAGATTTGACGCAGTAACAGTTCCCTCCAAAGATTTTGAGTTACATCTCATACCACTTTCAGATTCTTTGGGCGTATTGCTCCAAAAACCCGCAAATTATTTTGAGCAAAAACTCAGAAAAGCCAAGGCCAATAAAAACAGGTATGCCTTAATAGCCTCCAACCTTAGTTATGAATCTTACAAAAGGATAAAGTCTTTTCCATTGTTTTCAAAAGGACCCTATAGGGGTGGTTTTGTGGTGACTCAAAAGACTGTTCGAGAGCATCCGCTTGGAGAAATGGCTGCCAGAAGTGTGGGTTTTGTGAGTTCAGATGCTAAAGGAAACATTACTCGAGTAGGTTTAGAGGGGGCTTTTGATGATTATTTAAAAGGGGTAGAAGGCAAACGTCTCAAGCAAAAAATTGCCAAAGGTCAGTGGAAGCCCATAGGTGCTAGCAACCTAAAAGAACCGGAAGAAGGTGCAGATGTGGTTACCACAATTAATATAAATATTCAAGATATAGCGCACCATGCGCTATTGACTCAACTAGAAAAATACAAAGCAGACCACGGTACTGTGGTGGTAATGGAAACCAAAACAGGAGAAATAAAAGCCCTTTCCAATTTAGGGAGAAATGCCAATGGGCATTACTACGAAAGACTTAACTACGCTATTGGGGAGTCTCATGAACCTGGATCTACTTTTAAGCTCATGTCTTTGGTCGTTGCATTGGAAGATAAAATTGTAGACACTGCCACGGTAATAGATACCGAAAGAGGCAAATACAGGGTGTATGACAGGACGGTGAATGACTCCAAAAATGGGGGTTATGGGAAAATCTCTGTAGCCAAGGCTTTAAAGGTTTCCTCCAATACAGCATTTGCTAAGCTCATCCATGAAAATTATAAAGACAGACCCAGTGATTACGTAGATCGTTTGCGCAATATGAATTTACATGAGAAGTTAGGACTTCCTGTTTTAGGGGAGGGAGATCCTGTGATCAGGTATCCTGGAGAAAAAGGTTGGTCTGGAGTTTCATTGGCTTGGATGTCTCACGGGTATGAGGTGTCTCTGACCCCTTTGCAAACCTTAACCTTTTATAATGCCATTGCCAACGGAGGAGAAATGGTGAAGCCAAGGTTGATTAAAGAAATTAGAAAAGGAGGTATTGTAGAGAAGCGTTTTGGTAAAACCATTATCAATCCTTCTATATGCTCTAAAGAAACGGTCGCGCAATTAAAACAGATTTTAAAAGATATTGTTGAGAAAAAAGGGGGTACAGGACATGGTTTGTACGATCCGAATTTTTCAATGGCAGGTAAAACGGGTACTTGCCAAAAAGACTATACTTCAGGAGACCCTAATAAGTTAAAATATATCTCCACTTTTTCAGGCTATTTTCCTGCAGACAATCCAGAGTATTCTTGCATTGTAGTGATTCACGAGCCAGATAAATCTGTGGGTTATTACGGGGCAGATGTTTCAGGGCCTGTTTTTAAGGCCATTGCACAAAAAATGTACACCTCTAAGCTTATGGAGGTGCAAGTAGCTAAAGAGGCCATAGCATCTCTAGCCGTTAATGAATCCTATGAAAATTATCAGGAGGCACTTGAGTTAACTACCCAGACCATTCCTGATGTAAAGGGAATGCCAGGAATGGATGCTATAGCCCTATTGGAAAACTTAGGTTTTGTGGTGGAGGTTAACGGCCAGGGTAAGGTAGTGGGACAATCTATTCATGCGGGAACATTTACAGGAAAAGGCACTAAAGTGGCATTAGAATTATCTCGCTCATGAAGGTATTAAAAGACATACTTTACGGCGTCTCTATAGATCAGTTACAGGGTAGCACGCTCAAGGAAGTGCAGGGCGTGTATTTTGATTCGCGCAAAGTAGGGGCTCAGTCGCTTTTTGTGGCTACTAAAGGAGTTCAGGTAAATGGACATATTTTTATTGAAACGGCTATAGAAAAAGGCGCTACTGTGGTGGTTTGTGAAGACCTACCTGGCCTTACTCATGCTGAGGTTACCTACGTAGTGGTACCCAATAGCCAAGAGGCTTTAGGTGTTATGGCGGCCAATTGGTTTGACCATCCTTCAAAGAAACTAAAACTTATTGGTGTAACAGGTACCAACGGTAAAACTACAGTCACTAGCTTACTCTACGCATTGTTTACTAAAGCAGGATATCCTTCAGGACTTATTTCTACGATTAAAATTTTAGTAGGCGAGAAAGCATATGAAACAGCCCACACTACACCAGATGTGTGGACCATTAACGCGTATTTACAGGAAATGGTGTCAGAAGGACTTTCTCACTGTTTTATGGAGGTGAGCTCACATGGAATTGCGCAAATGCGCATTAAGGGATTGACTTTTGAAGGGGCTATTTTTACCAACCTAAGCCAAGACCATTTAGATTATCATAAAACGTTTGCCAATTATAGGGATACAAAAAAATTGCTTTTTGACGGGCTTTCCCCTACTGCATTTGCTTTGGTAAATTCGGACGACAAAAACGGCCTATTTATGCTCCAAAACACTAAGGCTAAGAAAATGAGCTATGGGCTAAAAGGAGTAGCAGATTTTAAGGCGCAAATATTAGAAAATCAGTTTTCGGGTCAATTGCTTAAAATAGACCAGCAAGAAGTTTGGACCACCCTTTTAGGACAGTTTAATGCGTATAATATTTTGGCAATTTACGCCACCGCAACCCTTTTGGGATTAAATACATTGGAGGTGCTACAACACATAAGTACCCTCGAAAATGTGGCAGGAAGGTTCCAATATTTTATTTCCAAAAACCAGATTACGGCTATTGTGGATTATGCCCATACGCCAGATGCCTTAGATAATATATTAGAAACGATAGGCCAGATCAGAACAAAGAATGAAAAGCTCATTACTGTAGTAGGTTGCGGAGGAGATAGGGATCAGGGAAAGCGACCTTTAATGGGTGCTATTGCAGCAGAAAAGAGCGATACCGTAATTCTCACTTCTGACAATCCCAGATCTGAAACGCCCATAGCTATTATTGAACAAATGGAAGCGGGGGTTTCTCCGGTAGATATAAAAAAAGTTTTGGTGGTTGAAAACAGAAAACAAGCCATTAAAACCGCTTGTATGATGGCCACTCCAAAGGATATCATTTTAATTGCAGGAAAAGGACACGAAAAGTATCAGGATATTAAAGGTGTGAAGACCCCTTTTGATGACTATGAAATTGTAAAGAATCATTTAGACCTTTTAGACCATTAATCTAAGTCAATAGAAGAAAAGTACTATGCTGTATTATTTATTTGAATTTTTAGAAAAGCAATACCAATTTCCTGGAGCTAGCCTGTTTGGTTTTTTGACCTTTAGGGCTTCATTGGCGATCATTACTTCTCTTCTAATTGCAACAGTATTTGGAAAAAAAATCATTGAATACCTCCAGCGAAAGCAGATAGGGGAGACCGTGAGGGATCTTGGTTTAGCAGGGCAAAAACAAAAAGCTGGAACCCCAACTATGGGAGGTCTAATCATCATTATAGCTACGCTAGTTCCTGTGTTTCTCTTTGCTAAATTAGCCGAGATTTATATTGTATTACTCATCGTAACCACCCTTTGGATGGGCGCCATAGGTTTTGTGGATGATTATATTAAAATTTTCAAAAAAGACAAAGCTGGTTTAAAAGGAGTTTTTAAAGTATTGGGACAAGTAGTTCTTGGACTTATCGTTGGGGCTACCTTATATTTTCATCCAGGCGTTACCATGAAAGAGGCGGTTGCTGTACCTAAGACAGAAGTAGTGAAGAGTCGTTTTTTAGGTCCTGAAATAAAGTCTACAAAAACCACCATACCTTTTACCAAAAACAACGAATTAGAATATAGTGACTGGATTTCTTGGACAGGTGAAGGTGCCGAGAAATACGCTTGGCTCATTTTTATTCCAGTGGTCATTTTTATAGTATCTGCTGTCTCTAATGGAGCGAATCTCACCGACGGTATAGACGGTTTGGCTGCGGGCACCTCTGCTATTATTGCGGTGACCTTGGGAGTGTTTGCTTGGATTTCAGGGAATGTAATTTTCTCTGATTACTTAGATATTATGTTTATTCCTAGAGTGGGTGAATTGGTGGTATTTATTGCTGCTTTTGTAGGTGCATTGGTAGGATTCTTATGGTACAATGCCTTTCCGGCTCAAGTTTTTATGGGAGATACGGGTAGTTTGACTATTGGAGGAATTATTGCTGTCATTGCCATTATTATTAGAAAGGAATTACTCATTCCGTTATTGTGTGGCATCTTTTTCGCCGAGTCACTGTCTGTCATGTTGCAGGTGGGCTATTTTAAATACACAAAGAAAAAATTCGGTGAAGGGGTACGTGTTTTTCTCATGTCGCCATTGCACCACCACTACCAAAAATTAGGCTATCACGAGAGTAAAATCGTGAGTCGTTTTTGGATTGTGGGGATATTATTAGCCGTTCTAACCATTGTGACCTTAAAACTGAGATAATGAAATTTCTAGTGGTTTTAGGTGCGGGGGAAAGTGGTGTTGGTGCCGCCCTTTTGGGGCAGCAACAAGGGTACCGTGTGCTGGTGTCTGATCATGGCACAATTCACGCTGTCTTTAAAAACGTTCTTGTACAAAATGAGATTCCTTGGGAGGAAAACGGACACTGTGAAGCCGCTATTTTCGCAGCAGATCTTGTGGTAAAAAGCCCTGGTATTCCAGACACGGTACCCTTGGTTTTGGCATTGCGCCAGAAGGGTGTTTCGGTGATAGATGAGGTGGAATTTGCGGCTCGTTACACCGAGGCTGTGTTGATAGGTATTACTGGCAGCAATGGCAAAACCACCACGACCATGTTGACCCATCATATTTTGAAGTCGGATGGAAAAGCAGTAGCAATGGGCGGTAATATTGGCGTAAGCTTTGCGAAATTGGTGTATGAAGCCCATTTACCAGAGGCTGAAAAGATAGATTACTACGTATTAGAGCTCAGTAGTTTTCAATTAGACAACATTGAAAATTTCAGGCCACATATCGCTATAATCACCAATATATCTCCAGATCATTTGGACCGATATGGCTATGAGATGGACCGATATACGGCGGCAAAGTTTCGCATATCAATGAACCAATTGCCTACGGATTATTTAATCTATGACGCAGATTGTGAGGTGATTGGAGCTGCTTTGGATCAGTTTCCTGAGACCGGAAAAAGAATTGCATTTAGTACACAAAAAATAATTAAAAACGGCGCCTGTCAAAAAGGCGAAAACATAGAAATAGCATTAGACCAAAAAACATTTAGCATGCAGATTAATACATTGGCCTTAGAGGGCACCCACAACGTTAAAAACACCATGGCAGCTTCAGCAGCAGCAACATTGGTGCAGATAAGAAAAGAAACCATACGCAATAGTGTACAGCACTTTCAGGGGGCAGCACACCGTTTAGAAAAAGTGCTCAAGATCCAACATGTCACTTACATTAACGACTCAAAAGCAACCAATGTTAATGCCACTTTCTACGCTTTAGACAGTGTTAAAACACCTGTGGTTTGGATTGTTGGTGGGGTAGACAAAGGGAATGACTATTTGCCTTTAATGTCAATGGTTAGAGAAAAAGTGAAAGCAATTATCTGTCTGGGCACAGATAACAGTACTCTAAAGGCTGTTTTTTCTAGGGCCACAGATATATTGGTAGAAACAACTTCCATGGATGAAGCCGTTAAAATTGCGTATAAAATTGCAGAGAAAGGAGAGACCGTTTTATTGTCTCCTGCCTGTGCTAGTTTTGATTTGTTTAAAAATTATGAAGACAGGGGTGATCAGTTTAAAGCCGCTATAAGAAACTTATAAATTGGGCGTATTTAAAAACATACAAGGAGATAAAGCCATGTGGGCAGTAGTTGCGCTATTGGCGCTCATATCCTTCTTGCCTGTGTATAGTGCCAGTGGTAACTTAGAAAACGTCGTGCAAAATGGTACGGCCATTGGTCATTTGGCCAAGCACGCTTTTTTGCTGGGTATGGGTTTTGTCATTATGTTTGGAATACATAAAATCCCCACCCATTTTTTTAAAGGACTTTCTCTCATTGGAATGCCTATTGTCTTGCTTTTACTAGTGTATACTTTAGCGCAGGGAAGCACCATTGGAGGTGCCAATGCGAGTAGGTGGATTAAAATTCCCTTTACTTCTATAGGTTTTCAGACCTCTACTCTAGCTATGGTGGTTTTAATGGTTTATATAGCGAGGTATTTGTCAAAAATTAAAGACCAGTCAATTCGATTTACAGAATCTATATTGCCTTTGTGGCTACCTGTATTTAGCGTGGTTGCCTTGGTTTTTCCAGCCAATTTTTCTACAGCTGCCATTCTTTTTTCCATGGTAATGATGCTTTGTTTTATTGGGGGCTACCCTATTAAATACCTTTTGGGAATAGCCGCGACAGGTTTGGTTATGGGGGCTTTATTTGTGATGACTGCTAAGGCTTTTCCTGGGCTATTTCCCAACAGGGTAGACACTTGGATGAGTCGTATTGAGAATTTTTCTTCAGATGAAATCACGGAGGCAGATTACCAGGTAGAGCGTGCTAAAATTGCTATTGCCACTGGAGGTGTTTTTGGACTTGGCGCTGGAAAAAGCGTGATGAAAAACTTTTTGCCTCAGAGTTCTTCGGATTTTATTTTTGCAATTATTATTGAGGAATACGGTATGGTAGGGGGCTTTATTATTTTGGGTCTGTACTTGTTTTTACTCATTAGAATTATCGTTATAGCCAATGGGGCGCCTACTTTTTTTGCTAAACTCATCGCTTTGGGTGTGGGCTTACCCATCGTATTTCAGGCTTTTATTAATATGGGGGTGGCAGTGTCTCTTTTACCAGTAACTGGTCAAACCTTGCCGCTCATCAGTAGTGGTGGCACCTCTATTTGGATGACTTGTTTGGCCCTAGGGATCCTATTGAGTGCGAGTAATAAAAGTGCTCAAACTGCGCCAGCAGCAGTTACAGAAGAAACAACTAACCCTTTAGAGATTTTAAGTGAGCAGCTATAAATTCATATTGTCTGGAGGTGGAACAGGAGGCCATATTTATCCTGCTATTGCCATTGCACAAGGCCTTGAACAGGCTTATCCCAATGCGTCTTTTTTATTCGTAGGGGCTAAGGGCAAAATGGAAATGGAAAAAGTTCCTCAGGCAGGCTACGCTATAAAAGGACTTTGGATTTCCGGATTGTCTCGGAAAATATCTTTGGATTTACTGATTTTTCCTTTTAAATTAATTTGGAGTCTTTGGCAGTCTTTATTCATTCTCATGCGTTTTAGGCCTGATTTGGTGATTGGCACTGGTGGTTATGCCTCAGCACCATTGCTTAAAATGGCCCAGTGGTTGGGTTTCCCTACCCTAATACAAGAACAAAATTCCTATGCTGGTGTTACCAACAAATGGCTTTCCGCAAGGGCAAAGGCCATTTGCGTGGCTTATCCAAACATGGCAAAATACTTTCCGGAAAATTCATTGGTGTATTCAGGAAATCCAATTAGAACGGGTATTCAGCTTGAATTGCCCCCAAAAGAAAAGGGTTTATTGGAATTTAACCTCCAGCCTGAGCTTCCTGTTTTATTGGTGCTCGGAGGAAGTTTAGGCGCTAAAAGAATCAATGCGTTTGTAGCCAGTCAATTGCCTTATTTTGAAAGTCAAGGGATTCAATTGCTATGGCAATGTGGTGCGCTGTATTATGACCAATACAAGGATTTGCAGTCCAATACGGTACAGCTGTTTGATTTTATTACAAATATGCCGCTGGCTTACACTGCTGCAAACTACGTTATTTCTAGGGCAGGTGCTGGAGCAGTATCTGAATTAATGCTGGTGGGTAAACCCGCCTTTTTTATACCCTCGCCTAATGTGGCAGAAGACCACCAAACAAAAAATGCAGAAGCGGTTGTAGCAATGGGTGCAGGTGAAATGATTAGAGAGGCAGACTTAGAAAATAATTTCAAAACAGTATTTGAAAGTATCATCAAGGATTTGGCGCTTCAATCATCCATGCGAGAGGCCATGCAAAAAATGGCCAAGCCAGAAGCAACCGAAACAATCGTAAAGACCATTGAAAAAATTATTGAGAAACATCCAAAATAACCCTAGCAGTACAGATAGATGAATGTTACTTTAGACACTTACTTTTTTTTGGGGATAGGCGGCATTGGAATGTCGGCCTTGGCCAAATATTACGCCCTAAAAGGCTGTTGTGTTCTGGGTTATGACGCTGTAAAGACAGATTTAACACAGTCTTTGGAATCTTTAGGAATTGAGGTGTTCTATGAAGACAATCATACGCATTTACCGGATCAATTAAACAGTGCCGCTGTTACAAAAGTGGTATATACCCCTGCAGTTCCGCAAAGCAGTGATTGGTTTTCCTATTTTAAGGCCAATGGGTTTAATATGGTTAAAAGGGCCGCTTTACTGGGAGAAACCACTGAATTGAGCTTCTGTTACGCAGTAGCAGGAACCCATGGGAAAACAACTACTTCTGCTATATTGGCTCATTTATTAGACGCTTCAGGGGTAAATATCACCGCATTTTTAGGGGGTGTGGCACATAATTTTGGCAGTAATTTATTGCTAAAGGATACGGCTATTACTGTGGTAGAAGCAGATGAGTTTGATAGGTCATTTTTGAGCCTATCTCCCAATGTAGCCTGCATTACCTCTACAGATGCAGATCACTTAGATATTTATAAGTCTGCCAAAGCGCTCGAAGACAGCTTTTATTCCTTTGCGGGACTTGTGCCATTGAAGGAAAATTTGTTTGTTCATGAAGATGTGGCTATTCCAGGAATTAGCTATGGGGAACGAGCGAGTTCAGATTATTTTATCTCTGATTTAAAAGTAGTTTCTGGTAATACTTTGGGCACTATTCATACGCCTGTGGAAACTTTTAAACAAGTGTTGTTTCCAATGCCAGGCAAACACAATGTACTCAATGCGCTGGTGGCTTTTGCTATGGCATATTCACAGGGGGTTCCAGCAAATGATTTAATAAAAGCATTGTCTGAATTTAAGGGAATTGCCAGGCGTTTCTCCTATGAAATTAATACACCAGAAAGGGTATATGTAGACGACTATGCCCACCATCCAACGGCTATAAATGCGGTTTACAATACCTTGAGAGCGCAGTATCCTAATAAAAAAATCACCGCTATTTTTCAACCGCATTTGTATTCTCGTACCCAGGATTTCGCCCATGAATTTGCGGCCAGTTTGTCCCTGTTCGACACCTTGTTTTTGTTAGACATTTATCCAGCTAGAGAACTACCTATAGCAGGGGTTACCTCTGAATGGTTGCTCGGCATGATCAGTTCAAAGAAAAAATCAAAAGCGACTGTGGCAGAGGTATTAAAAAGCCTTAAGGAAAACCCTCCCGAGGTTTTGGTGAGCTTGGGTGCAGGAGACATAGGAAAACAAGTGGTTCATTTTAAAGAAGCTTTGTTATGAAAAGAGTATTGAAAGTTATTCAAATGGTCCTCACCTGCATTGTTTTAATGGGTTTATACGCTTTTACTAATTATAGAAATGAGCGAAGAATGGTCACTGAAATTGACTTAAAATTTATTGGAAATGACAATTTATACACCACCTATGAGGCGGTTAATAAAATGTTAATAGTTAAACAGAAAGGGGCTTTTAAAGCCCCAAAAGATAAAGTAGCTTTGAGTATAATTGAGCAGTGGCTCATTGAAGACCCTATGCTTCAGAATGCCACAGTTTATATGACTGTAGATGGGGCACTTAGGGCCCTTCTTACTCAGAGAACACCAGAAGCAAGGGTAGTAACGGACTCCGTTTATTATCTAGATACTCGCGGAAAGGCTATGCCACTTTCTGAGTTTCATTCTGCAAGGGTGCCTATTATTAATGGAAATCTCTCTGAGCTAAGTTTACTGGATTGTCATAAAATAATTGAATTTGTGTCTCAGGATGTTTTCTTGAAAAAGAATATTGTGGGAATTAGGGTGAGAAAAGATCAAGACTATGTGTTGCAATGTAGGTTAGATCAATTTGAGGTTCACCTTGGAGCGGCAACAGCCCTTCAAGAAAAGACTTCTAATTTTAAGGCTTTTTACAATAAAGCTTTAAAGGACAATAGTCTCCAAGGCTATTCTTTGGTAGATGTAAGGTTTAAAAATCAGGTGGTTGCCACCAAAAAATAATAATAACACTCAGATGAAAGAGATAAATTATTCTGTTGGCTTAGATATTGGAACTACAAAAATTGTAGCCATTATTGGGAAGGAGAACGAGTATGGCAAAATAGAAATTCTCGGTATTGGGAAATCTAAAAGTTTGGGTGTTCACAGAGGTGTGGTAAATAATATTACACAAACCATTGAGTCTATTCAGCAAGCAGTGCAACAAGCAGAAACAGATTCTGGTTTAAAAATAGACACAGTATCTGTAGGAATAGCTGGGCAACACATCCGTTCCTTACAACATTCAGATTATATTACGCGTGCCAATTCAGAGGAAGTGATTGGTTACGAAGACGTAGACAACCTTTGCAATCAGGTATATAAATTAGTCATGCTTCCAGGAGAGGAAATCATTCACGTATTACCACAGGAATTTAAGGTAGACGGTCAGGCAGAAATTAAAGAGCCCATTGGAATGTATGGAGGTCGTTTAGAAGCTAATTTTCATGTGGTAGTAGGTCAGGTTTCTTCAATAAAAAACATTGTTCGCTGCATTAAGAGTGCTGGGCTAAATTTAGGAGAAATTTCTCTAGAGCCTCTAGCGTCTGCCAATGCAGTATTGAGTCAGGAAGAGAAAGAAGCCGGAGTGGCACTGATAGATATAGGAGGAGGTACTACGGATCTCGCCATTTTTAAAGACGGTATTATTCGCCACACTGCCGTGATTCCATTTGGGGGTAACGTCATTACAGAAGACATTAAAGAGGGCTGTTCTATTATTGAAAAGCAAGCAGAGCTCTTAAAAATAAAGTTTGGATCTGCCTGGCCTGGTGAGAACAAAGACAACGAAATTGTTTCTATTCCTGGCTTAAGAGGGAGGGATCCGAAGGAGATTACCCTCAAGAACCTTTCTAAAATTATTCACGCAAGAGTGGTGGAAATTATAGAGCAAGTTTATGTTGAAATTAAGAATTACGGCCATGAGGAGCAGAAGAAAAAACTCATTGGCGGCATAGTACTTACCGGTGGGGGGAGTCAGCTTAAACACCTCAAGCAATTGGTAGAATACATTACTGGGATGGACACCCGAATTGGGTATCCTAACGAGCACCTAGCAGGAGATTCTGAAGAAGAAATAGCTTCACCATTGTATGCCACAGGGGTAGGTTTATTAATGAGCGCTGTAGCTTCAGATGCCAAGCACAAACCGCTATCAGCACCCGGAACGGAAGAAGTTTCCGAAGCGGAATCTGAAGTAGCATCGGCTGAGAAGGCGCCAGAGGCGGCCAAAGCCTCAAGAAAAAACATCTTTGACAAATGGTCAGAGAAATTGAAAGATTTTTTAGACAACGCAGAATAAAGTACCAAAAATATAAGAACCCAGATTTATGAGTGATCACAGCGAATTTGACAGCATCGCATTTGACCTTCCAAAAAACCAAAGCAACGTAATTAAAGTGATTGGCGTTGGTGGTGGTGGTAGTAACGCTATTAACCACATGTTCCAATCCGGTATTAACGGAGTTGACTTTGTGGTCTGTAATACAGATGCACAGGCATTACAAAACTCTCCAGTACCCAATAAAATCCAATTAGGACTTTCTCTGACAGAAGGGCTAGGTGCTGGCGCTAACCCAGAGGTGGGAGAGCAGTCTGCTTTGGAGAGTATGACAGACATTAAAGCCATGTTAGACACTACTACTAAAATGGTGTTTATTACCGCAGGAATGGGTGGTGGTACAGGAACAGGTGCGGCTCCAATGATTGCAAAACAAGCCAAAGAATTAGATATTTTAACCGTAGGTATTGTGACTATTCCTTTTCAATTTGAGGGGAAAATGCGTTCTGAACAAGCCCAAAAAGGAATAGAAAACCTGCGTGCTCAGGTAGATTCGTTAATTATTATTAACAACAATAAACTAAGAGAGGTTTATGGAAACCTAGGTTTTAAAGCTGGTTTTTCAAAAGCAGATGAGGTGTTGGCTACTGCAGCAAAGGGAATTGCTGAGGTAATTACCCACCACTACACACAGAATATTGACCTTAGAGATGCCAAAACCGTATTGGCCAACTCCGGTACCGCTATTATGGGATCTTCAAGCGCTTCTGGATCGGGTAGGGCACACGAAGCCATTTCTAAAGCCTTAGATTCTCCTTTATTGAACGACAATAAAATCACAGGCGCTAAAAATGTGCTGTTACTCATTGTTTCTGGTAGTCAAGAGATTACCATAGATGAAATAGGTGAGATTAATGAATACATTCAGTCAGAGGCTGGTAACGGTGCTAATATAATCATGGGTGTTGGAGAAGACAATAACCTAGGAGAAGCTATTTCAGTCACCGTAATTGCGACTGGATTTGATCAGGAGCAACAAAACAATATTGTCAATACAGAATCTAAAAAAATCATTCATACCTTAGAAGAAGAGCAGCGTGCGGCTATAAATCTCAGTCCGGAAAAACCTTCTTTTCAGTCATTGAACCCTTTAGAAGAAGCAGGGCCTAGGGCAAATGACCAAGTGGTGGTACATACCTTAGATATGGATGATTTTGAAGAAAATGCCCCAATAAATGAGGTAAATCCTTTGGTGTCTACTACCCAAGCTATTTTAGATATTGAGGTAGACTATACCTTGGTAGAAGCGCCCAAAGAGCTGTTACCTCCTTCAAAACCAAAGAAAGATTCTTTTATGCCTTTAGTAGGAGATTTTGAGGTGGTAGACGCAGAAGATCTCTCTGCAGCATTGGCGGAGGAATCTTTTGAAGACTTTACTGAGAATGCAGCTATGGACTTTACAAATACACTTTTTGACATGCCTATTGATCGTAGAAATGTTCAAGAAATCCAAGTAGAAGAAGTGTCGTTCTCACACAACACTTTTGAAGAAACTGAAGAAGAATCTTACTCAGAGCAGCCTCAAGCTATGGAAGAAGCGGCGGCTGAGGAAGAAACTCCAATGATTACTTTTAGTTTGGAAGACGACATTAGGGATATGGAAGTCAAAGATCCTGTGGAGGTAATTCCGGTATTGGAATACAACGCTGGGGGAGAAAAAAGATACAGTTTAGATGATTATATGGAGCTGGAAGCACATTTAGGAACTGCCAAAGAAGCGGCTCCTGTTGCGGAAGAAAGCCCAGAAGAAGAAATGGTTTTTGAAAAGAAAGTTGTTGCGTCTCCAAAGGCAAATCCCCAAGAGGAAGAATTAGACCCTATGGAAGCACCTATTGAAGCCTTGCTTAAAGAACGAGCAGAAGAGCGAAGAAGAAAACTGAGGGATTTTAATTACAAATTCAATAACAGTATTAATAAGATTGAAGAGATAGAAAAAGAGCCCGCCTATAAAAGACAGGGTATTTCTTTGTCAGATGGTCCTACAGAGGGAAAAATTTCAAGAACTACTTTGAGTTCAGATTCAAATGAGGATCCACAATTGCGCAGCAATAATTCGTTCTTACACGATAATGTAGATTAATACCAATTCACTTACACCCAATAGACCCGAGGCACTGTTCTCGGGTTTATTATTTATATTAGCAGTATTAAATCAAGATATTATGAGCTTACAAGACGCAGTAATGACAAAAATGAAAGAAGCCATGCGCGCCAAAGATACAGTGGCATTGTCTTCTTTAAGAGCCATTAAATCTGCCCTATTATTGGCCCAAACAGACGGATCTGGTTCGGTTTTAAGTGAAGCAGATGAAATAAAAATTGTTCAAAAATTAGTCAAGCAGCGTCAAGATTCCGCAGCCATATATAAGGAGCAGGGTAGAGAAGACCTGGCCCAGCCAGAATTGGATGAGGTTGTAGTCTTGGCTCAGTTTTTACCTGCCCAGCTCTCAGAAGAAGAAGTTAAAGCAGTTGTTGTTGAAATTATTGCTGCAACAGGCGCCAAGGGCATGCAGGATATGGGTAAGGTAATGGGTCAAGCCAGTGGTAAATTAGCTGGTAAAGCAGACGGAAAAACTATCTCAACAGTGGTTAAGGCACTTCTAAATGCCTAATATTATTTTTAAAAATGCCCTGCCTCGAATAGCTGCAATAGGGTGCTTGTTTTTTTTAAGTAGTGCATCTCTGGTTTCTGCACAAGAGACCTATACATGGAATGCTGTTTTTGCAGACTACCAAATAGATTCTGTACAGGGCATTCGCTTAGAGACCCATTATAGGACCAAAGATTTTTGGGGTGGGCAACAGCAGTTTATTTTGCGCCCTTCTTACGTCAGGAAGTTAAACAATCAGATTACTTTGTCTGGGGGCTATTCTTTTTTAAATACTGAAATACAAGCGGTCTTTTTGGGAGAGCACAATCTGTGGCAGCAGGTTTTTTATACCATTCCCTACAAGAAAAGCACTTTTTTTGGTTGGATAAGGGCAGAGCAAAGGTGGATGGAAAATACGGCATCTGATTTTGATTTTGGTGGTAGGCTTCGTTTTAGATTTGGATGGCGAAAGCCTTTCTTAGGCTTGGATAAAAAACTAGATTTTATGATCTTTAATGAGGTTTTTATGTTAACAAAAAGCTTATTCCCCCACACTTTTAACCAGAACTGGACCTTTGTAGGTTTTAGGGCTGTATTGACTCCAAAGGCTACTTTGGTGAGTGGTTACCAGCGTATTCATCAAGACAAACAAGGGTCTGTTTTAGAAAAAAACCTTTGGTCTTCTATACTCTTTATTCGCTTGTAAAAAATTCCTATTTTTAAGCATGCAACAGCAGATTAAAAAATTGGCCCAAAGTTTACTGGTTATTTTATTGGCATATGTAGGTGTTGTAGTCCTTGTTTTTATAGGGTTATTTAATGCCGCAGCACCTGTAAAATATGTCCCAATACCAGTTACTGAGTACCAAACGGATTTACAAGCGGCAGTTTATGCCACTCAAGACCGTTCACTACAGTTGGGGTATGAGGTCCTGGTTAATACCTCCAAAGTTATAGGGCCACTAGTGGCCGATGCCACTAAGCGCACCACCGGAAACAACCTAGAGTGTATTTCATGTCACCTCAATGAAGGCACCAAAGCCTTTGGAATTCCATTGAATACGGTATTAGACCGTTTCCCGCAATTCAGGGGTAGGGAAAATAAAATAGGCACCATAGAAGACCGAATTAATGGCTGCCTGACCAGAAGTATGAATGGTAAGCCTTTGGACGTTAAGGCTCAAGAAATGAAAGCCTTAGTGGCTTTCTTGGGCTGGTTAAATAAGGAAACCACTAAAGATGTGGGGAATGAATTGTATGCCACAGCTATGGAAAAAGGTTTAAAGCCTATGGAATGGCCAAACCGTCCTGCAGATTTAAACCATGGTGCACAGGTATTTGAACAACAGTGTGTGTTGTGCCACCAAAAAAATGGACAGGGTACTAAAGAGACAGGGGGACAATATTTGTATCCGCCCTTATGGGGCAATGACACTTATAACAATGGTGCTGGAATGACCAGATTGCTTACTGCAGCTTCTTTCATTAAATACAATATGCCTTTTGGTGTAAGTCATGAAAACCCTACACTCACAGATAACGAAGCCTATGATGTAGCAGCCTATATGAACCAGCAGCAAAGACCTGAAAAAGCGGCCTTATCAGCAGACTTTCCAGACCGCCTAAAAAAGCCCATGTCTACTCCCTATGGACCTTATTCAGATCCCTTTTCAGCAAAGCAGCATCAGCTTGGGCCATTCGGGCCAATAGCGGACTATTATAAAAAAGAGTTCGGGATAATAAAGACTAAATAGCCTTAGTTTTCGTAAAGTCTTATGTAATCTATGACCATGCTGTCTTGGTTAAAGCTGGCCGGAATGTCTCCTCCTAAACTACCTCCCATGGCTACATTTAAAAGCAAGAAAAATTCTTGGTTAAAGGGGAGTGATTCATTTAGGTTTATGTCAAAATACTTGACACTTTCTAAATACATCTTTATGGTGTTTTCATTCCATATAAGCCTGTATTCTTTAAAATCTGCGCCTACATTGGCAGCAGTTATTTCATCTGAAAATTTAGCATTGGTGTTGTCTGCTGTGTTTTTCCAGTGCACCGTTCCCAAGATTTTATTCTTTTCTTGGCCATTTTGTTCTATTAGGTCTATTTCACCACAATTGGGCCATCCTACAGCATCTAAATTAGCACCCATTAACCAAACAGCTGGCCAAGTCCCTTTAGATTGGGGAAATTTAGCCCTTACTTTTAGTTGTCCGTGCTTGAATGAGAATTTATTTTGAGATTTAATTCTAGCTGAAGTGTAGGATTTTCCATCTAGATTTTCTTTGATAGCAGTAATGGTTAAAAAGCCATTGGCTATTTTCACATTTTTCGAAGAAGCGGTATAAGTCTGTACTTCCTGATTTCCCCAGCCGGGTATTCCAAAAGCACTTCCGTCTCCTAAGTCATGTGTCCATGTACTATTGTCGAGACTGTTGGTCTCGAATTCTTCAGACCAAACGAGTCCAATTTTATCTTGTTCATTCAGGCTAATTCCTTGTGCTACGGGGACAAGATTCTCATCTTCTCCTTCTTCTTGTGAAGCGCAAGAAACCAAGAGTAATAAAAAAATAGCATTAATAAATAAAAATGATTTTAAGGGTTCATTTGTTCTTTTCATTAATGCTATTTTTTGTATTTATTTTAAATGTTGTTATTATTTTTTGAAGTAAAAATTGTCAAAAAAGATCGTTCCTGCCCCAACAATTTTAAATTGAAAAACTTTATTCAATTCAACTGGAGAGAACTCACTTAATGGAATATCAATACTATTCCATTCTCCTGGTGTAATGGCTATCGTTTTTTTAACTTCTGTAGTAGGTTCATTACTGATTAGAAAGAAATCTACCGTTGTTTGATCTGCAGACCAGTAATCAATATGAATACTGCTGTAAGCGCTTACATCTTGTGCTGTAAATTCTGTTCCTTGGTAGTTTAGGTTGGTGTATTTCAATACGGAATTGTCTGCTAAAACCTCTGTGGTTACTTGGGTACTTTGTCCCCAATTTGGATTGAAGTTAGTTCCCTCGACATCTGTGTAAGAATCACTAAATATAGATAAAACATCTTCAGCCGCAGCCGTTGGCGCTTCTGGACCAGCTGCTGGAGAAGAAGCTACAGGGGTTTCACCGTGAAAATAAATATTATCAAAGAAAACAGTTCCATTTCCGTCTACCTTGAATTGAATCACGTCTGCTAAGTCTACTACATCTGAGAAATCAGTCAAAGCAATATCTACACTTTTCCATTCGCCTAGGCTACTAACATCTAAAGCTTTGGCTTTTTCTTTTCCTTCCCCTGAACTAATCAAGAAGAAATTTAATGCAGTTGAATCTGAAGTCCAGTAATCTAGGTGAATTGAAGTATAACCACTCACATCCAATGCAGATGCAAATGCGGTTCCTTGGTAATTTAAACTTGCGTATTTCAATACTGAATTACCCCCTAAATCTTCTGTACTTACTTGGGTGCTTTGTCCCCAGTTTGGATTAAAATCTGTTCCAGCTACATCTGTGTAAGAATCACTAAATACAGACATTACGTCTGCTGCGTCCAAAGATGGCGCTGTTGGAGCGGCTGCTGGACTACTCACTTCTTCAACAGCTACAGGAGTAGAGAATGCTATATTGTCTATAAAGTAAGTTGTTTCTGCGCTGTTGGTGATATTAATTGCCGCGATAATAACAATTCTGTCATATTTATTGCTGTCCTCCGCAGAAAAATTATACACTAATTTCTCCCACGCACCAGTTGCTGTAGTAGTCACTGTAGCTTCTTTGAAATTATCTGAATTTGAGGAGTCTTCAATTTTCAATAATACATTTTGACCTGGTGCTGCTGAGTGAACGTCAATAGAGATGGCTTCTTGACCTGCAGGAAAAACAATTTTTTCATTCAAATTAAAAAAGAAACCAGCCCATGGTTCTATACCTGCATCTTCTTCAATTTTCAACACTTTTGAAGAACTGTTTACCGTTCCTGGATTGGGATTATCTACATAATCAAGCTCTAAATACTCGACTCCTGCAGCTCCTCCAAATCTACCCCAAGTTCCAGTCAGATTAGCATCTGACAAGGCACCTTCTTCAGAAAAGGGATTTCCATTACATTCAAAGTCAATGGTCGCTGTGTTCAAACTTGGAAGCGCTTCAATAAAACTATCACAACCTTCTACAACTACTCCAACTGGCTCCGGTTCTTCAATAATGGGTTCATTATTGTCGTCATTTGAGCAAGCCACTAGAGTGAATGCACTTGCAAATAAAAACACCTGTTTTGTGTTAAATAATCTTGATATTTTTTTCATTGTTTTAAATTTAGTTTGCAATGTAATAAAAAGTTTAATCTATTATTTGAATTAATATTTTTTTAATAATTCTGTTTATTTATTTAATGATTTTTAGTGTTTTTATGAAACAAAAAAATTCAATTTGCTTCTTTTTGTCTTGTACAGCATATACTTTAGACTAACTTTGTTGTCTCAAATTGGCTGCGTAGTTCAACTGGATAGAATATCAGATTTCGGCTCTGAGGGTTGGGGGTTCGAATCCCTTCGCGGTCACGAAATGAGAATCAATAAGAATCTCAATAAGAATAAACCTTCACAAGCAGTGAGGGTTTTTTTATGCACTAAAATTACACTACTAAATTAGTTATTTATTTCTCAACTGTCAGTTTACTGTCAACTAATAAAGTTCTTTTTGACACTTATATGACAGTTAATTTTGCATTTAACGTAAAATGAATAAATGGATTGTATAATATCTTAATTTGACCAATTCATGCCTTTATTGTTTATAATTAAACGAGTTTTAAACAAGGTGCAAACAGTTTCAACATTTTCAGTTATCATAGTAGAAAGTTATCTGATTTGATAGCTATTTAACTAATGATGAAATGGAATTTGAATACCCAATTGTTACTACAAAGCATTTATTAATTAAAGAATATAAAAAGCTGTTAGAGACTAATAAAAATGTTTTAGTTTTTGATTTAGGACATGATGTTCAAATTTTCGAGCCTTACATTCCAAATAAAATAATAAAAGCAGATTCTGTGTTAAGTTTTACTGAAGGTGTTTTATTGAGCATCTCAAATGCATATAGATGGATTGATGAAGAGCTTTTAAGAGAAATGCTTTTAGATTATTCAAACAGACTGAGAGAAATTTCACTTGGAGGGGTTATAACAAATGAAGGGTATGATGAGTTGATAGAAAAAGCTATTGATTTAAAAGATTCCTTTGAAGTTGAAGAAAATAAAACTATGCGATTTCTAATTAACCCACACTATAAAAGAGAGGTAGGAGAAGATATTAATAAGCTAAAAACAGAACTCATCAACAAGTATTTAGCAATTGAAAGTACTAAAGATACATTTGATATTATTTATGAAGAAATCACTTGTTATGATTTAAATCAAAAGAAATTAACTAAGTCTATACTTAAAGATATAACAGGATTATCTTACACCACCATTAAACTATATTTAAAAGAGTATCCGTGCTTAAATGAGGCTTTCCTGCAGGTGAATAATTTATCAGGAACAAGTGCCCAAGAGTTGACAAGATATTATAACCGAAAGAAAATTAGTAAAGTGGCTAATTGCACATATTAGCAAATTATCTACCCTTTGTAAGCCCAATAAAATCAATATATTAAGAATTAGTAAAGTGGCTAAAACGCCCTTATACTATATATTATATACCTTCCTTAAACATACTTACTTCTTTTGTAAGCTTCTGCTTTTCAGGAGAGGTTTAGTATATATATAGTGAAGTTTTAAAGTTTCAAGAATTAATAAGAGTATTAAATCAAGTCTATGTAAATACTTTTTAATATTTTAATGCAACCAAATCTTAAATTACTTAACTATGAGTAAGTTTGAACATCATGTCAATCAACTAACATCTTCTTCAACAATAACTAAAGATGAAGCTAAGCAATTACATGAACAATATGTTTCTTTAGATGAGAGTAAAAGAGACTAAGAAAGAATTAGAAGGCAAAATCGAAAATATAGAAAAAGAGACTTCAGAGAAATCAATACATTACTTAAAAGAAGTTGTTAAAGAATTAAAATTTGAATAGATGGATAATCAAAAAGTAAGACAGTTAGTAAAAGACCTAAATAAGAAGTTAGATAATTGGGAGTGGGAAAAGGCATTAAATAATAGTCAAAATGAGACTACTACAAGAGACTTCTTAATCCACCCTTTCCTTGACTTACTCAACTATGATAGAATAGATGATTACACGCATGAGGTAACAGCAGACTTAGGAGGCAAACAAGGTAAAAAGGTAGATGTAGCAATTACATTAGGCGGTAGAAATCCTGTTATTTTAATTGAATGTAAGAAGTCAACTTTAAGCTTAAATGATAATCACTACAGGCAACTCAGAGAGTATTGTATGGATATTACTACTGCTAAAATTGGAATACTTACAAATGGTGTTATTTATAAATTTTATGCTCGAGATACTAAAGGCGCATTACATACTTTCCCTTTCTTTGAATTTGACTTAAGTGATTATAGTAATCAAGACTTAGAGATGCTTGCAATGTTCATGAGGAATGTTATTGACATGAATTCTATATTAGAGGAAGCCGAAGAGATTTATTTTTTAGAGAAGTTTGATGATGCGCTATACGAAGCATTAGTTAATCCTTCAGATGATTTCATCAAGGTTGTTTATAACAATATGGGTGGAAAGAGAATGACAGATAAAGTCTCTTCCAAAATAAAAGCTTTGATTAATGGAACTTCATTAAACAGTGCTGCTAATAAAATTATCAAGCATGAAGCAGCTACCTCAAATTCAGGAATAATTACTACAGACGAAGAGATTAAAGCCTATAATGTTATTAAAACTATTATGGCAATGTCAAGTAAGTTTAAGAATACTGACTTAGATAGAATAAGTTATAGAGACTTAAAAGGCTCTTTTTTAGTGTTATTTGATGACAACCAAAAGAAGAAGATTTGCTCTCTTATTCTTAAAGAGAACTCTAAGGTAATTGAGATAGATGGAAATAAACATCAACTTGAAGATGCAGGTATCGCTTCAATAACTAAGCTTAAAAAGGATTTAGTTGAATCTGCTTTGAAGCATGTTTAAATTATTTATGGCATGCGGCAGAAAATCCCTATAATATTTGACAGGTTTATTTATTTACTAATAATATTAAACCTCATCTCTATGGTTGTAGAGTCTGAACCTGATATTTCAAATGAACTCAGGAGCTTTTTAAGAGTGTTTGAATACTTTTCTATAGCAGTCTTTGGTGTAGAATATATCTACAGAACAATCGTCTCTATAAAGGCTAAAACAAGTTATAATCTTTCCTTCTTTGGCTTAATAGACCTATTCTCTATACTACCCTTTTTCTTTAGTAGAGCGTTAGGTTTTGATGGAAGGTTTGTTAGGGTGTTTAGACTGTTTAGAATATCAAGAATTCTTAAATTAGGTAGATTCAGTAGGTCGTTTGAATTGTTAGGAAGAGGAATATATAATGTAAAGAAGGAGCTTTATATAACTTTCTTTATAGCCTTTATAATGCTGTTTTTTTCTGCATCAGGAATATACTATTTAGAGAATCCTGAACAACCCGAAGCGTTCTCAAGTATTACTGAGTCCTTTTGGTGGGCTGTATCTTCATTGACGGGTGTAGGCTTTGAAGAGATATTCCCTAAGACTTTTGGAGGTAAGCTGTTTGGAACTATAATATCCTTAATTGGATTGGGGGTTGTAGCTGTTCCTACAGGTATCGTTAGTGCTTCTTTTGTTGAATTATTAGATGAGAATAAGAAATAATATTATTTAAAAATTTAAATGGGTAAATATGTAGATTTTCATGGGAGTGACCATAATTGGAGCGTTAAAATTCAAAGTGGCTTTGAGGTATCTTATTTCTATGTTGAACATGGTGGATATGGTGGTGTAAAGAGAATCGAGCTTACGATGTTAGATAAGGATAATGGAGACGAACATCCTTTTGTTGCAACAAGTTTTAGTATTCTTGAAAGAAAAATAGATGCTAAAATTATAAAGATTTTAAATGAAAAAACTAAGCTTTTAGGAGTTCAAAAGGCAAAAGAAAACACTGAGAAAGCTAATAGATTAAACGCTTTTCTTGAAAATCCTCTTAAATTTTTAGAATATCAAGCTAAAAAAGTTCAATTAAAAAATTACCTCAAAAAAAAGTCTTTTAAAGAACAAAAACCTATTAAACCATTTATAGGCGAATTTAGAGATAAACCTATTAAACCTCAGGAACTTAGTTATGAGCCTAAAATCAATTTCTTCCAAACAATATTAGGTTTAAAGAATATTAAATTAAATAAAGCCAAGATTGCATATAAAGAAGCCTTGATAAATTGGGAAAGAGAAATAATTAAATATGATAATGAGTTAAAAAAATTTAACAACAAAAAAGTAAATGTTTTAAGTTCCTTTGACCAAGAACTTGCAATGTTTTACAAAAAAAAGAAGCTTTTTGACTTAAAATTAGAAGAAGAGAATAAAAGTATAATTGAGTTATTTGAATTAAATAGTTTATCTGAGGAGAGAAAAATTGAAAGTTTTTACAAATTATTTATGAGTAAGATTTCAATTGATGATTTGTTTTTTTTAGAATCTGATATTTTTATTGAAAGTGGAACACTAATAATTAATGCTAAGCTCCCAAATGCAATTGATTTTCCGAAGACTAAAGAAGTTAAATATGTTCAATCAAAAGATGAGTTTAAGGAAACCTTTATCAGTAAATCTGATGAGATTAGGTATTATAATAATTTAACTTATTCAATTTGCTTGTTTTTACTGAAATTAAGCTATGAAAATAGCAATGAAGAATTAATTTCAAACATAGCTGTAAATGGCTTCGTTGAAGGTAGAAATAAAAAGGATGGTCATTTTGAAAAAAAATGCATTATAACAGTAATTGCCGATTTAAAAACTATTTCACAAATAGATTTTAAACATGTAAGTCCAAAAGAATGTTTTGAAGGTTTAAAAGGAATATGTCACTCAAAATTAATTGATGAAATACCTATTAAGCCAATTATTCAATCATCCATGCACGACAAAAGATTTATTGATTCTGTTGATAATTTACATACAGTCAGTTCTGATTTTAATCTTGCTGCTATGGATTGGCAGGAATTCGAACATTTAGTCCGTGAAATTTTCGAAAAAGAATTTACAAATAATGGTTCAGAGGTTAGAGTTACTCAGTCAAGTAGAGACGGTGGTGTTGATGCAATTGCATTTGACCCTGACCCAATAAAAGGCGGTAAAATTGTTATTCAAGCTAAAAGATATACAAATGTTGTTGGGGTAAGTAATGTTAGAGATTTGTATGGAACTGTAATAAATGAAGGCGCTAATAGAGGTATATTAATAACTACATCTGATTTTGGAGCTGATTCACACAACTTTATTAAAGATAAACCTATCAGTCTTATTAATGGACAAAACCTACTTTATCTTTTAGAAAAACATGGATATTCAGCTAAAATTGATATTTCTGAAGCGAAGGCAATTTTAAAAGCTCGAGAGACTAAACCATAGGCATATCACTTTCCTCTAATTCACTTACTTCAAGTCCTCTTAGATAAGTTAAACTAACAGTAAAAGATGAATGACCCATAGCCTTTTGTAGTTTGGTTAATGACCCTGTCCTTTTATAGATTTAAATACTATCAATCTATTAATAGTATTAGTTGTTAATAAAAATAAGTAAATTAGTATTTCCCAATCTTACTGTAATGAAAAAACTACTCTCCTTACTTAGCATCTTTGCTATTGTTTTATCCTGTTCTTCAGATGAAACATCAACGCCTGTTACGCCACCTGCTCCAATAGTTAAATATACTATTACATTGTCTGCAGGAGAAGGAGGAACTGTATCTACTACAGGAGGTGAATATGAAGCAGGTCAGACTGTTTCTGTTACTGCTACTCCTCAAGGAGAATATGTATTTACAAGCTGGTCTGATGGCAATACAAACGCTACAAGAACAATAACAATTGGCTCAAACTCAACACTAACAGCAAACTTTGAGAAAAGGAAGTATCCTCTTACAGTAAACTTTGAAGGAGAGGGAGAGGTAATAGAGGAGATAGTTAACTCTGGAAGAAGCACGGATTATGATTCAGGCACTACCGTGAAGCTGACTGCCCAAGCAGCAGCTGAATGGGTATTTGTTGGTTGGACAGGTGATATTGAATCTACAGAAGAATCTGTTCAGATATTAATTGGAGAGCCTAAAGAGGTTACTGCCACCTTTGAGAAGAAGAAGTACCCTTTATCAGTTAACATTGAAGGAGAAGGAGAAGTAATAGAAGAGATAATAGAGGCAGATAGAACAACCGATTATGATTCAGGCACTACAGTTAAATTAACTGCAGAGCCAGCAGACGAATGGTTGTTTACAGGCTGGAGTGGAGATATTGGAGACATAGACCCAACAGAGAATCCGATACAGCTAAACATCATAGAATCTAAGACAGTTACAGCAACATTTGAAAAGAAGAAATACCCTCTTACAGTAAACATAGAAGGTGAGGGTGAAGTATTAGAAGAAATAGTTAATGCAGGTAGAACAACAGATTACGATTCAGGGACTACTGTTAAATTGACTGCTGTACCTGCAGAAGGATGGGAGTTTGTAGGATGGGAAGGCGCTATTAATGGAACCTCTAATCCTCAACAACTTTTAATCTCAGAACCAAAAACAGTTTCAGCTACTTTCATAAACACTCTTCAGGCAGGAATATTAGGCAAATGGAATTTAAATACTTCATCATCTAATACTAGTTCAAGAGTGGAGGGTTGTGAGATAACCTCACTTATTTTTAATTCAGATGGTACTTTTAAGTTATATACTGATAAATATGTAATTATAGGCGAGTATAGTATCTCTGAAAATACCATAAGTCTAACATTTGAAGATAAGGAATTAGGAATAATATCAAATATTTCTATTGAAGGCCAATCTCTTTCAGCCACTTTTGATTTAGAAGACTATTGCGTTACTGTTGAGGTTTCTTCAAAAGATTCTAATTACTCAGAAGACAGAACATATGTTCCAGACGATAATTTTGAAAAATATTTAATTGAATTAGGTTACGATGATGTATTAGATGATTATGTTCTGACTGAAAAAATAAATTCTATCACATCATTAGGGGGGAGTAACCCTGCGTCATATGGAAGGCAAATTAAAAGCATAAGAGGAATAGAGGACTTTATATCAATAAAAGACCTTCGAATGTGGGGTAATGAACTTGAAAGCTTAGATATCTCAAATAATAAAGAGTTAATACTAGTTTATTTAAAGTATAATAACCTTAAAGACATAAATATTTCCAGCAATATAAAGTTAAAAACTTTTGACGCTGTAGGCAATGCTTTTGAAGTTGAAACCATTGATATATCTAAAAACTTGGCTCTAGAAGAGTTCTCAATTGGAGGAAGGTCATATAATGGTGATTATAACAGAGAAACTAGTATTAGTTTTACTAGTGGAGCTACTAATGAGACTGTTTCAATTACATACCCTGCCCTAGAATCTAAAATATCATTTATTAACTTTTCAAAAAACCTAAACCTTAAGTCTTTAACTATATCAGAAAGTAGTCTTCAAAACTTTGATGTTTCGGATTATTTAAATTTAGGTAACATAACCTATTTGAGTTTAAGAGTAAATCCTATTTCTTCGGTTGATTTATCAAAATTTACTAATCTAACACAATTGAATTTATACAAAACCAACTTATTGAACCTTGATGTTTCTATGCTAGATAAATTAAGTAATCTAACTGCATTTAGTAAATTAGGTCCTATTTGTATAAAAGTCAATCAGTCACAACTTGAAAATATTCCTAGTGGTTGGGCTCAGTTTGGTACTAACACTAATTATTCAATTAATTGTGAGACTACAGGTGGGAATCCAATCTATTTAGACACTAATGGAGTTACTATTAAGGCCTATGATTGGGCTGAAGTAGGAGATAAAGGAATAATTAATAATATTGAATATACCATAGTGGATGAAGCTACTTTAAGACAAATGGTGGCTAACAATGAAGATGTAACAAAAGTAGTTACCACTAAAGTAACTGATATGAATAACCTTCTTAATGGCTACAATCTAAGTTCAGAAGACCAAATATCATTTATTAATAGTTTATTCAATCAGGATATTGGGAGTTGGGATACCTCAAATGTGACAGATATGTCAAATATGTTTGCAAGTGCAATCTTATTTAATCAAGATATATCTAAATGGAACACTTCAAGTGTTGTAAATATGAAAAATATGTTTAGGAGGACTATTTTTAATAAAGATATTGGAAATTGGGATGTAAGTAATGTTAAAAGTATGTATGGAATGTTTAGAGGATGTGTATCAAATTCAAAATGTCAAAATAGTACAAAAACAAAATTCAATAAAGATATTGGAAATTGGGATGTAAGTAATGTTACTAACATGTTTTCTATGTTTGATGGTGCAGAAGCTTTCAATCAGGATATAGGAGATTGGGATGTAAGCAGTGTTACTGATATGGATTATATGTTTTCTGGGGCAAAAGCTTTTAACCAGAATATAGGTAACTGGGACACATCAAAAGTGACTAATATGTTTTATATGTTTTTTGGTGCAGAAGCTTTCAATCAGGATATAGGAGAATGGGACACATCAAAAGTTACAAATATGCATGGAGTGTTTGGGGGTGCAGAAGCTTTCAATCAGGATATAGGAGATTGGGATGTAAGCAGTGTTACTGATATGAAACAAATGTTTTGGGGAGCTATTATTTTTAATCAAGACCTATCTGATTGGTGTGTAGCTAATATTACAAGTTTACCTTCTTATTTTGACACAGGAGCAACAGCTTGGATACTAGCAAAACCAGTATGGGGGACTTGTCCAGATAATGGAACAGGTAATGCCACAGGGGACACTTCGCCTCCTGTTATTACAGTAATTGGAACTAATCCAGTTAATGTTAACAAAGACTCTACTTATCAAGATGAGGGAGCTACAGCTACAGATAATGTAGATGGTAATATAACAGCAAATATTGTGGTTACTAATCCAGTTAACACATCAGTTGTAGGTACCTATACTGTTAGATATAATGTTAGTGATGCTGCAGGTAACACAGCAATGGAGAAGACTAGAACAGTTAATGTTGTTAGTGCTACTGATAACAATGGGGAAAGTGCAATTTATATAGATGGAAATACAGTAAAAGCTAGGGAATGGGCAGTAGTTGGAGAAATTTATGAACTCCCTGGAGTATATAATGACTACGGCAATCCAAGACAACTTGTAAAAGGCTTAGTTGTAGATAATTCTACAGGTTATTTGAGAGGGTCTTTAATGCGAAATGATGATAGATGGGGCGAATATGATTTTATAGTTACAACATTTATAACAGATTTAAGTTACATGGGATTACCCGGTTATGGAACCGGGAAAGATAAATACCAAATTTTAACATATAAAGGATGGGATACTAGTAACGTTACAACTTTAGAAGGGGCTTTTGAAAAAGAAAATTTATTTTTAAGTACAAGTAGTGTTGGGGTTGCGGAGCCTTTAGACATAAATAATTGGGATGTAAGTAGTGTTACTAATATGGAAAAAATGTTTAGTTATAGTACAGGAAATTTAGCTGCCCCCCTTTTAGCTAACTGGGATGTTAGCAATGTAACTAATATGAAAATGACTTTTAGAGGAGGTGGTGTGGCCGTCGACACTGGTAACTGGGATGTTAGCGGCGTTACTAATATGGAAGGAATTTTTTCTGAGAGCATAAAAATAAATGTTTCTTATGAGGATTGGGATGTTAGTAGCGTTACTAATATGTCTGGTGCATTTCAATCTAGCAGAGATGTTATAGCTCCCTCAAATTGGGATGTTAGTAATGTAACCGACATGAGCCAAATGTTTTCTAGAGTTATAAATATTAGCGGAGATTTAAATTCATGGGATGTTAGTAGCGTTACTAACATGGAGAGTATGTTTTCGTTTGGAGGTGGAGAAAACAATTCCCTTAAAATCAGAAATTGGGATGTGAGTAAAGTCATTAATATGAAAGCTATGTTTAGTGGTAATTATTCTTTCTCTCAAGATTTAAATTTATGGAGGCCTAGTAGTGTGACTGATATGAGCGAAATGTTTAAAGGTGCTACGTCTTTTAATAAAATGATAGGGGACTGGGACGTTAGTAATGTTACTAATATGGGTGAAATGTTTTTTGGAGCGATTGAATTTAATCAAAACATAAATAATTGGAATGTCAGTAGCGTTACTAACATGGAGAGTATGTTTGAAAATGCCGAGTCATTTAATATAACATTAAATGATTGGAATGTGAGTAAAGTCATTAGTATGAAAGCTATGTTTAAAAATGCTTTTTTATTTAATGCAACATTAAATGATTGGAGGCCTAGTAGTGTAAATGATATGAGTGAAATGTTTAAACATAATAGAGGCAGAAAAGGAAAATTCAATTCTGAAATAGGAAATTGGGATGTTAGTGAAGTTTTAGATATGAGTAATATGTTTGAGTATGGTATCTTTAATAAAGATATTGAAGGCTGGGACGTGAGTAATGTTTCTAATATGAGTGGAATGTTTAAAAATAATTCGTCTTTTAATAAAGACCTAAATAATTGGAATACATCTAACGTAACAAATATGTCAGAAATGTTCATGGGTGCTGCTGATAATAGTTTTATTTTTAGTGGTTTTCAGTCAGATATTAGTAATTGGGATGTTAGTGAAGTTTTAGATATGAGAGGAATGTTTAAAGATGCTTTTTTCTTTAATACTGATATTGGAAGTTGGAATGTTGGTAATGTTTTAGATATGTCAGAAATGTTTTACAATGCAGAAGCTTTTAATAAAGATATATCTCCGTGGAATGTGATAAAAGTCATTAATATGTCAAAAATGTTTAAAGAATATAAAGACTTTACTTTTAATTTAAGCCCCTGGAATACTGAAAAAGTTACAAATTGTTCGGAATTTGGGTTAAATGAAGATTTAAGACCATACTTTTATTACTGTGACCCTAATTAAATGCTAAACCATATACTGTTTCCGTAGGAATGGCCACCAAATCATTATTATTTAAAATTTGGCAGGCTGCTTGGATGTTTGTACTAATCAAAAGAATAAAATTATGTTATTCTTCAATAATTGTGATTTGAACACTCGCGTTTATGAGCAGTCTTTTGTTAGTTAATTTTGCCTGCTGAACAATCTTAAGAACCTCCTCACTGGCCTCTTTTAATTCAGGTATTCTTTTTACCGCAATAGGATCTTTATGACTAAAACGCTCTTCAGAACTAAAGTTTCTCATTTCGTGAAAATGAATTTTTGATTCAAAGAAATTTTTTAAAACATCCTTAGCTTCCTCGTCAGAAAAAGACCCTTCAATTAGTTTGTGATTTTTCATTGTTTAATTTTTTTAACGGGACAAAGTTGTGATTTTTAAATCATTAATTTATATTTATGTTTTTAAATACAAAACATTACATATACTTATGAATTATACCCTAAACCAATTGCAGGTTTTTTTAAAAGTGGTGCAGTGTGAGAGCGTAACCAAAGCAGCGGAAGAATTACACCTTACCCAGCCAGCGGTTTCCATACAACTCAGGAATTTCCAGGACCAATTTGATGTTGCATTGACAGAAGTCATAAGCAGAAAGATTTATATTACCCCTTTTGGAAGAGAAATAGCAGTGGCAGTAGAAAAAATTATTCAAGAAGTTCAGGCTATTAACTATATGACCCTTGAGTATAAAGGAAGACTTACTGGGAGGTTAAAAATTTCTTCTGTTTCGACAGGGAAATACGTTATGCCCTTTTTTCTGACAGATTTCATAAAAGACCACTCTGGCGTAGAGCTTTCTATATATGTAACAAACAAAAAAAAGGTTATTGAAAGTCTAGAGAAAAATGAAATTGATTTTGCATTGGTTTCAGTGCTTCCCAGTCAAATGAATATTGAGAAATTAGACCTACTTCAGAACAAACTTTTTTTGGTAGGAAATTCAAAAGCTGCTATAGAATCTGGGGTAAAGAGTCAAGACGCTTTTCAAGAATTGCCCCTCATATTTAGAGAAAAGGGTTCTGCAACAAGGCAAACAATGGAAGGATTTTTAAAGAACAACAATGTAGCTGTTCAGAAAAAAATGGAGCTCACGTCTAATGAGGCCGTAAAACAAGCAATTATGGCCGGTTTAGGCTATTCCATAATGCCGCTTATTGGGATTAAAAACGAACTCTCCAACAATGAACTTCGTATTATTCCAATGAAAGGATTGCCTATTACTACAAATTGGAGTCTTATTTGGTTAAAAGGTAAAAAGCACTCCCCTGTGTCATTGGCTTTTCTAGATCACCTTAAAAGGACCAAAAATCAAATTATAAGCCAACGATTTAGTTGGTATGAAAAGTACTGAACTTTATAAACTGAATAGATTGGCAAATTAATTTTTCATCTATTGAAGGCCATTTATTGTCATGGAGCAGAGAAGAATCCACGGATAAAAAAGTTAAATTTACCGCCATATATACCAAAAAACTTCCTTTATGAGCGTTTTGAATCGCCTGTTTTTTATTGCCTTTTTGTTTTTAATAAGCTGTGCTAAAGACAACGGAGACAGCCCTGAATCTGAAAAACCGGTAGTATTTGCCGTTGAGACCAATGGAAGTCAGTTGCCTTATATGATGGTAGAAACACCTGAAACCATTCAAAACGAACCAAAGATTGCTGCAAATTTAAGGGTGTTTTTGAATAAGTCTTTGGCGCATGAAACGCCCATAGGAATAGAGTACAGAGGCTCTACCTCTTATAGGATGTCTGACAAAAAATCCTACGGAATAGAAACATGGGATGCAGGGGGCTTAGACAGTCCCTACAGTTTTTTAAATTTCCCAGAAGAGGAAGATTATATTTTTATGGGCCATGTGTTCAGGGCATCGCAAAATACGGTGTTTGATCCCTCTTTAATGCACCATTATATTGGCCATGAAATGTACCGATCTATGGGCCGTTATGCCAGTAGGACACAATGGGTAGATTTGGAAATTAACGGAGTGTATATGGGGGTGTACCAATTCATGGAAAAACTCAAAAGGGATAAGAATAGGATAGATATTGAGAAATTAACCCCCTTAGACACGGACGCAGCAGCTATTACAGGAGGTTATATTATAAAAATTGACAAAACGGCTGGTGAAAATGGCCTTGGGCAACCCTTGGCATATTTTGACAATAATTGGGGAGACGACGCCCTTTATACCGCCAACAATTCATGGCGTTCTCAATACGATATTTTTAAGCAGCCCATCAATATTGCTCCTTATGGCGCTCCATACCACCCAGACCAGTATTTAGAGACTTATTTTTTGTATGAATATCCCAAGGCAGCAGACATTACCAATGCCCAAAAAGAGTATATACAAGGCTATATTCACGATTTTGAAACGGCGCTCATCAATGACAATTTCGCTACAGAAACCCGTACTTACACGAATTATATAGACCTGGACAGTTTTGTAGATTTTTTCATTATCAATGAGATTACGGGCAACATAGACGGCTATAGACTCAGTACTTATATGCACAAACAAAGGGGCGGAAAACTTAAGATGGGGCCTATTTGGGACCTCAATATTGGGTACGCCAAGCAGGGTAGGGTACCGGTAACGGATTGGATTGCCAATTACAATGTTCACATATCACAAGACGCTTGGATGGTGCCGTTCTGGTGGCCAAGACTTTTAGAGGATCCTATTTTTAAACAGGCTTTAAAAAGCCGATGGACCACCCTTAGGGCCAATACATTTAGTAACGCCTCTGTATTGGGTAGGGTAACACAAACCGCTAATTACCTTAAGGACAACGGTGCCATAGATCGCAATTATAACAAATGGACTGGGATAGCTGTAGATTATGACGGAGAGATTTCTATTTTGAAAAACTATCTAGAAAATAGGCTTCAATGGATGGATCAAACCATTAATAACTATTAGACTGCACTTCGTTTTCGCTGTAAAAGAGCTTTGATTTTAGAAGTGAAGGATTATTTTTTGCATCTAAAATTCTTATTTTAATGTGGGCACTCTTCATACTTTTAAACCTCAAAAGACGCTTGTTTCCTATAGTGGTTCCCTTAGAAATAATTTTCCATCCCTGAGCCGTATTTGCCATGACTTCAAATGAACTTACTTTTTGCCCCAGGCTAATGTCTTCTTGAAGCGAAATAATATTAATGTATTTTGGTGTAGGTAATAAGATTTCTTGTGTGTAAGGGTCTTGGTTTATAAAGGTTGCATTGGCCGCTATATTTTCTTTAAAATCTGCCTTTATCAGTTTTGAAAGACCGACGAGTGCTAGAGAATCATTTTGATGAATTTTGCCTCTTCTGTCTACTGGAATATTAAGCAGCAGAGAAGAATTTCTTCCAATAGATTCAAAATAAATTTCCCTAAGTTTCTCTGGAGATTTCACCAAGCTATCTTGGTCTTCATGATAATACCACCCTGGCCTTATGGATACATCTGTTTCTGTTGGAATCCAATGGGTGCCATTTTCTTGACCCGAAGAAAATTTATTGAAATCTACCATTCCGGGGTATAAACTATCTTTAAAGATAGGTGCCCAAGAAGTTAATTTTGCTTGTCCTGTTTCATTTCCAACCCATCTAATATCTGGTCCCGCATCTGAAAAAATAACTGCCTTAGGTTGGAGTGTTCTTACTATTGAAGTAGTTTTATCCCATTCATAATAGGTTTTTTTATCTACTTTTCTAATGTCTTTTGCGCCGCCATAATATCCGTCTCCACCGTTTGCTCCGTCAAACCAAACTTCGAATATAGGACCGTAATTGGTCAATAATTCACCAAGCTGATTCCTGAAGTACTCTAAATATTCTTCTTGACCGTAACTTAAATGGTTCCTGTCCCAAGGAGAAAGATAGATACCGAGTTTTAAGCCGTATTTCTCGCAGGAGTCTGCCAATTCTTTAATGAGGTCTCCTTTTCCATTTTTCCAAGGGCTATTTTTTACAGAGTACTCAGTGTATTTACTTGGCCACAAACAAAACCCATCATGGTGTTTGGCAGTAATTATTACTCCCTTCATTCCAACAGATTTAATGGTTTTAACCCATTGGTCCGTGTCCAATTCTTTAGGGTTGAATACTGAAGTAGCTGTGTCCCCATAGCCCCACTCTTGGTCTGTAAAAGTGTTCATATTAAAATGGATAAACGCATAGAATTCCATTTTTTGCCAGTCCATTTGTCTTTTTGAAGGAAGGGGAGGTGTTTTTACCAAGTCTTTTTCTAAAAGCCATGCTTCATTAAAATGGGCAAAGTATATACCATTTTCATCTCTTTCATATAATAATCCAATTTGGTTATTATCTAAAATGGTTAAGTCTGAGTATGCAGATGCTCCTGGATACACTTCTTTTACTACAGGCCAAGTCTTGCCATTGTCTCTAGACAAAAAAATACTTATTTTCTGTCTTTTTTCAGTGCTGTTTGGCCCAGAAAAAAGCAATGCTGTCTCTTTGTTATTGCTGTAGCTAATAATACTTGACTGGCATACAGGACTGACTAAAGCACTGTCTATATATACTTCATTCCAAATTTCACCTCCTTGGTCACTTAAGGCCACTATTCTTCTTCTTGATTGGCCGTTTTGTTCTCTGATATTAAGCATTAGCTTCCCGTTGGGTAATTCAGTAGCTATGGCTTCATTGGAAGAAGGCCAATTAATGTCCGGACTTACCTCCCATGTTTCTCCGTGATTGTCTGAATAGAAACCATAAGTTTGATAATCAGAGGCATCGCTTTTAAATTCACCCGTAGAATGATTGGCTGCAATATACAAGCGACCTTTATATTTTCCTTTTGTTAATTGAATACCATGACCAGGGGTGTTAGCGTGTGCCCTCCAATCTTTGTTTAGGATGGCGTTTTGTTTACTAAAGTGTACTTGAGAGGAAATTTCTATAGGTGTATTCCAATCCAAACCCATATTAGGAGATGTTGTATACCAAACTTTTCTTTCTCCTATACCACTTCTTATATCATATTCATTAGCATTACCAGTATTAAAAAAAAGGAATAGCCTTCCTTCTGGATATCTAGGGTCTGTAAAATCAAATACAGGAGCAGAATTTCCTGCTTGAAACTGGTCTTTGTCAATAATTTTTTGTGCTGGACTCCAATGACTCCCATTATCTGTAGAAATTCTCAACAGTATATCTACATTTCCATAGTCTCCACAATTATTCACCCTTCCCTCTGCAAAAGCAAATAGCACTCCTTTTTTATTGCTTACAATAGCAGGTATTCTATAACATGCATAACCTCCAACACCGTTAGTGAATAAAGCTTCTTCAGTGAAAATAGCTGCTATATTTGATTTGTTTTCACAAGAAGCAAAAAAAAATACAGTAAAAAAAAGAGAAAAATATAGGTGTTTCATATGCCTAAATATTTTAATGTTCAGGCAATTTATAAATAAAAATTTAAGAAAATTCTTAATTTAGACGAACGCTTGTTAATGCTATACGAAAGGTTTAATACTTAAACCAATTTGCCCATAGCCACATGTCAAGTGCCTGTGATTCAGCACTTCATTGCCCTGCGACTAGTCTTTTACCTCAATGAGTTTAATGTCAAATATAAGTACTGAGCCCCCTGGAATACTACCATAGCCGTAATCTCCATAGCCAAGATTTGATGGAATAAATAGTTTCCCTTCCCCACCTTCTTTGAAGTAAGTGAGGCCCTCTGTCCAACCTGGAATGACCTGATTTAAAGAAAAAGAAATTCCTGATGAACTGCTTTGATCAAAAACTTTTCCACTGGTAAAATATCCTTTATAAGCCACTCTTACAGCACTATTGGTATTTGGTTTAATGCCGTTTCCCGCTTTAGACATAAAATAATATAAACCTGTTCCTGTTTTTGTGGCACTAATATTATTGGCTTCTAAATAAGCTTGAATTTCCAGATCGTTTGAAGCGTAGAGACTGTTGGAAGATTCTTTGTCTTTTGAACAGCCTATTAATAATAAGCTCAGTACGCATAGGTAAAAGTATTTCATCTTTAAATGTATTTTTCTTGCAAGATACAAATAGGGCAATATTTTTGTAAGTTTATTTAAAAAAACATGAAACCTTTATTTAAACGAATCCTTCTCCTCCTTTTCCTGACTCAAACGGTAGCTTTAATGGCACAGCAATACGAGCAAAGCTTTAAAGACAGGACCACTTTAATACAATTTATAAACAACTACTATACAGAAGTAGTGTATGAGGAAAATCCACCAAGATTTATTAGTGCCAGAGGTGGTTTTGTCTCTAATACTACTAGCGGTTCAGTAGTGAATTTAGAGTATAATAGTTTGTTCAAAAATGATTCTCTGCGTGTTATTTCAATACCAGTTTTAGATAATTTTGTTGCTGTTGCAAATAAGCCTCAAGCCCTTGATGGTCAGTGGTTAATGGGGGGTAGGATGCGTAATGGTGAAATTTCTTACCGGGACACTTCTGGCCCTAGAAAAACATTAAAAGTATTGTTCAATGGACGCTTTCAGTGGATAGCCTTTAATACAGATACTTTTGCTTTTATGGGAACAGGTGGAGGAAACTATTCCTCAGTTGATGGGATTTACAAAGAAGAAATCAAATTTTTTTCAAGAGATAATTCAAGAGTCGGGGCTATATTGCCTTTTGATTACGAGTTAATTAGCGGAGAATGGCACCATAAAGGGAAAAGTTCTAAAGGGGTGCCAATACACGAAATATGGGTTCAAAGAGAATATTAAATTGTTTTCTTGAAGCAAAGGCTGTTTTTCACGCCTACATATGGGCCGTAATTTGAAATTATTTTGTACCCGCACTTATGGTACGATGCTATGGCTGCTTTTTGTCTCGTTCCAGTTTCTAAAATACATGATTTAAAACCCTCCTCTGCGCCCCATTTTTCAAGTTCACTAAGTATCATGGCTGCATGTCCTTTTCCCCTTTAATGCGTCACTGTGTACATTCTTTTAATCTCAATTTCTTGGGTATTTGGGGTCTGAAGGGTAGGTTTTAATTATTTTGAAGGGCGTCATAATTGGTTGAATGAGAATGGCTAACTTAGTCATAAATCTTTCTGGCACCAATTAATTGGACTAATCCATGTAAATGGACGGCTAAATTTTGTTTTTTTAGTACCTTAGTTTATTGATTAACCCCAATTCATGCCCATACGCTTAAGTTTTTTGTATTTCTTTCTTGGAACAGTTGTATTTGCTCAAAAGCCAATGTCTCAAGATAAAGCCTATATGGGTAATGACAGTATTGTTATACTGGGAGATGATTATATTTTAAAAAGTTCGGTAGAAACGCCCAATGACTTTAAGGCCTATTATCCTCATGTGCCAGATTCAATATCAATCAAATCTCTTTCATTGCTGTTTAAAGGCAAGGATTATATTTTTGTGAATTCTAGGGACAATGCTGTGTATGGTTTAAAAAATGATTCCCTGATTTTATGGATTTCTCCTGAGGCTACGCCCTCAATTGGAGCCACATATTTAGTGAGAAATGACACTATTTTTAGGTATGGCGGTAAAAGAGGATTGATGAATATTGATTATTGGTCTTTTTTAAATGAAGCCCAAAAATCTTGGGGTCCATATCCTACTTTTAAAAGTGATTATACACCCAACGGTACATTTAACAACTGCTATGTGAGTGCTGGAGAACAAATAATATTTGTAAGAGGTGCAAGGGTCAATAGAAGAAATCTCTCCGATGAATATTTAGACGACCATATTGTACGCTATGATTGGAATCTTAAAGAGTGGAGAGAACTGGGGCATGTAAGGGCAGATTATAAAAATTTCTCAAAGAGTATAGCCATGGGAGATGAGTTGTTGTTTTACAACGACAAAAGCATGTTTCATGTCAATCCCTTTACCAATAAAAACACTTTATACTACCGCAATTTAACCCATCAGTACCTCCATAAAAACGATCAGTTAGACGCTTTATACTCAAAAGGAATATTCTATGTATTTATAGATAATCCAGATGGAATTATTATTAGAAAAATTCCTAAAAATGATTTTTTAAAGGGGGTAGAATCTGTAGATGCTTTTTACGACCCTCCTGCTAACCCTTATCCTTACGAATACGTACTTATCATAATACTGTTTATAGCGGCTGTGTATAGACCAATTAGAAGCCTTCTGATTAAAGATAAAATTCAATTAGATAAAAGAGGATTTAAATACGCAGGAGTGTTACATCCTATGGCTTCTAATGAAGTTGAGGTGATTAAACTTCTGCTCTCTCGTGATTTTTTAACGACCCAAGACCTCATGTTACTTTTGGAAAATCCAAATATCTCGTATTCTCAAAATATGAAGATTAAAAATCAGCTCATTGAAAATTTAAATGTGGTGCTAAAAACCATCTTAAATATTTCTACTCCAGTCATTAAAGAAGTAAAAGACAAAAATGATCATAGGGTGACTTTATACACCATTGACCCTACTTTTTTTAAGCACTAATTAAAGTGTTTTAGGTACGCTCAAAAAATCTTCTTTCAATACTTTTCTAAGCCCATGTAATAATCTATCTGCCTGGCTAAAAGAGAATACCATTGGAGGTTTTATTTTTAGCACATTGTGGTCGGGACCGTCCGTACTCATTAAAATACCCAAATCTTTCATTCGGTTGGCCAAGTAGCTTGTTTCTAACGCTAAAGGGTTTTGTTGGTCGGATAGCAGTTCTATGCCAATAAAAAGTCCGTGACCCCGTACATTTTTTAAGATGGGAAAGTCTTTTTGGAGCGCTTTAAGTGCTTGGATTAAATAGCTTCCCACCTGGTTTGCATTTTCCTGCAACTTTTCTTTCTTAACTACATTTAAGGTTTCTGAAGCAATAGCGCAAGAGACCGGATTTCCTCCAAAGGTGTTAAAGAATTCCATTCCATTGGCAAATTTTTGGGCCACTTCTTGGGTACAAACTACTGCAGCTACTGGGTGACCATTGCCTAATGGTTTTCCTATAGTCACTATATCTGGCGACACTCCATATAATTCAAAGCCCCAAAAATGCGTACCCATTCTCCCACATCCTGTTTGTACTTCATCTGAAATACAGAGACCTCCTGCCGCCCGAACTGCTTTATAGGCTAAAGCTAAAAAGTTGTTAGGTAAGGGTACTTGACCACCACAACTAATAATAGGTTCTATAATAAAGCCCGCCAAAGTTTTTTGCTGCTCTTGAATAGATGCTATGGTTTTGTGTACTTCCTGAGCATACAGGCTGCCAGTATTTTCTCCTCGGTATTTGCCTCTAAATGCGTCAGGCATAGGAATTAAATGGGTGTCTTTTGGCTTTCCTTGCCCTCCTTTGCCATTGAATTTATAAGATGAAACGCCTATGGTTCCATTGGTGTTTCCATGATAGCCGTGTTCACTGGCTATAACCTCCTTACCACCAGTGACGGTATAAGCCATTCTTAGAGCCAATTCATTGGCTTCTGAGCCTGAATTTACAAAATGCACTACCTCTAATCCCTTAGGTAAGGTGTCTATTATAGCTTTAGCAGCCTTGTTGAGGTTTGGATGCAAATACCTTGTATTTGTATTGAGCACCGCCATTTGCTGTTGGCCGGCTTTCACTACACTGGGGTGTTCGTGCCCTACATGGGCTACATTATTGACTGTATCTAAGTATTTTTGACCGTTTTGATCAATGAGGTAAGCACCATGCCCCCTGACCACCTGAAGGGGCTCTTGGTATTGAATACTTAAACTTTTGCCCAAATGTTTTTTACGAAAGGGCATAATATCTTCGGTAGTGGGTTTTAATTTAGGCTTTAATTCCTCGGATTTAAACAATAGATTTGGGTCTGGGCAAAGGTCAGCCCAGAGGTCTTGCTCTTGATAGGTTTGTACTCCTGGAAAATCTTCAGTGTAGTCCAGCAGGTCTAACAAAATTTGAAAGTGTAAGTGTGGGGCCCAATTTCCGTTGTTTTCTTTGTTGCCAAGAAGTCCTATGAGGCTATCTTTTTTTAGGGCATCGCCCACTTTGTGGGCAGCGATAGATTCTGGGTCCAAGTGGCCATATAAAGTATAAAAGTGCATGGCGTCTATTTGGTGTTCCAAAACAACAAAACCTCCGTATTCCTTTTCTCCTTTTCGGTCTAGCGCCATCACTACCCTGCCATCTAATAGCGCATGCACAGTGGTTTTTGAGGGCAGCCAAAAGTCTACCCCTAAATGAATACACCTGCTAATGGGACCCTCGTTGCTTTGTATGTCGTAATCTTCAGAGGTGTATAGTGGCCTAGGTTCAAGGTATCCGCCTGCAATAATTTTATGGGGATATGCCTCTTGTAGGCGTTCAATCTTATATTGAAAATAAGTCAGGTCGTTAAAAGCGGCTTCATTCTCTATCCAAAGGCTACTGACACTTAAATCCAAGTGCAAAGTATCTTGCTTTTTTTGGGATGGAAAAAGTGTTTTTAGGCTAAAAGTATTTGCCTTTCCCCACTGTTCAAATTTTGCTAAATTTGGGTGTGCTTTGAAACCACAGGCCTTTCTAAAAGAATAATAGGCTTGTTTGGAATTGATTTTCCACCATTTGTGTAAAAGTGCCCATGCGGGCTTTTCACTGACGAGTAAATACTTATTTTCCGGATGGGATTTTTTATTTATGGCTGCTTTAGTCAATGAAATGACCAATCGCATGCCTATCAGGTGGTATAAATGACTGACTGCTGTTTCAGACAGCTCATTGGCTTGGTGGTAGCCTTTTACAATAGGCAAACTGGCTGCTAAGGGATCTTCTGTATCCATAATACCATAGGTGCACGCAACAGCTAAGTCATTAATGGTTTGGCTATAACAGGCGTCTCCGTAATCTATAATTCCTATTATTTTTGGTTGAATAAGCGCTTGACTCACTACAATATTATGGTCGTTGGCGTCGTTGTGAATAATAGATTTGGGTAGTTGGTTGTAAGTTTCTTGGTGGGTTTTAAAGGCGGTTATGAATGGTGTTACTAATTCAAGTTCAGTGGCTGTAAACAGCCCCAGGTGTTGCTCTACCCACAAACACTCACTTAAGTTCCATTCAAAACTTCTTTGCGCAAAAGGGTGTTTAAAATCTTGTAGGTTTTGAGCAATATTTCCCAAATGATTTCCCAGTCCATATCTTAGATCTGAAAGAATTGGATTGGTTTTAGACCAAAGCCTTCCTTCCACCCATTGTAACACCCTAAGGATTGCTTTTTTTCCATTTAGGAAGACTTCTTTTTGGTAGGTTCCGCTTAAGTTTGGAATGAGCTGTGGTACTTCTCCTTCAATTTCTTTTTCTTTTAAATGACGCAAAAGGGCTTCTTGAAAAGCTATGGATGAGATTGTTTCTGGGTCTCTTGAAATTTTGACAATAAAGGCGGTCTCATTGTCAATGGTTAATTTGTAGTTGAGGTCTAACTCACCAGCAAGCGGTATTAAACTTCCTTTCAGTTTATAATGCTCCGCTAAAAGACTTAAAATTTCATTTGATTCCATTTATAAAAATTCAAATTGTATCCAAATGGCAAAGATCACTCCAATAGAAATGGTGAGTACAAAACCATACATTAAAAAGATGCCAATGCTTTTGCTAAGCGTTCTTAGCCAACTCCTATATTCCTCTAATGTAATATTTTTAACTAAAACACTTTAGTTGGGGGGCTTTAAAATCATTTTTTCTTGTCATATTTTGACTATTTGTGCAGGATGTACTATGGGGTGGAAAAATATTTTTACCCCACTAAATTGTTTTATTTTTGTAGCATGTTTACATCCCTATTGATTAAAAATTTGCGCTTTCGCTGCTTTATTTTTTTCTGTTTTTTTTCTTTTCAAGCCTTTTTAGTGGCCCAAGAAGCCACCATTAGTGGTGTGGTTTCAGAAGCCAGTAGTAATGAGACCCTCATAGGAGTGACCATAGCTGTGCCGTCTTTAGGCAGGGGGGTCATAACCAATGAATATGGTTTCTATTCTCTATCACTTCCCTTAGGTACTTATGAAATACAGTTAAGTTACTTGGGATTTGAAACCTTTTCTAGACAGATTACTCTTTCTGAAAACCTGCGATTAGACGTGCAGTTAGAAGAAATAGCGGCTGCTTTAGAAGAAGTTATTTTAGTAGAAAGCATAGAGCGCAATAGCATTAGAAAACCTCAGATGAGCGTCAATGGTCTTACCGCTGCGAGCATAAAAAAAATTCCTGTAATCTTAGGCGAAGCAGACGTTTTAAAATCGCTGTTATTACTTCCCGGTGTTACAAGTGCTGGAGAGGGGGCTTCTGGTTTTAATGTTCGGGGTGGTGCTGCAGACCAAAATTTGATTCTTTTAGATGAGGCTATTGTCTTTAATTCCTCGCATTTATTTGGCTTCTTTTCCGTGTTTAATCCAGACGCTATTAAGGATGTAAAGCTCTACAAAGGGGGAATTCCTGCCAAATACGGTGGAAGAATTTCTTCTGTTCTAGACATCTATCAGAAAGAGGGGAATAGCAAAGATTTTAAAGCGAGTGGTGGTATTGGACTGGTTTCTAGCAGGCTTTTATTAGAGGGCCCATTGGAAAAGGATAGGGGGGCTTTTTTAGTTGGCGGAAGGGCTTCTTATGCCCATTTGTTTCTCGCGCTAACAGGCAATGAGAACAAAGCATATTTCTATGATTTAAATACCAAGCTAAACTATAAAATCAATGAAAATAACAGCATTTATTTGTCTGGTTACTTTGGTAGAGACCTCTTTGGTATTTCGGATAGTTTTATAAATGTCTACGGCAATTCGGTCGCTAATTTTCGATGGAACCACCTTTTTTCGGATAAATTATTCTCAAATTTATCTGTCATATACTCTGATTACTACTACGGATTAGAATTAGATTTAGTTGGGTTTCAGTGGGATTCAGGCATTCAAAATTTTAATTTGAAATATGACTTTAAACATTATTTGTCTGCCAACACAAAACTCAATTATGGAGTAAACAATATTTATTACCGTTTTAATCCAGGCGAAATTAAGCCCAATAGGGAAGATTCTGGTATTGTAAAAGATAAATTAACAGATAAGTATGCCAATGAATTTGCTGCTTATATAGATGTTGAACAAAATGTGTCTATTGCGTTTTCTATTCAATACGGCATGAGATGGAGTAGGTTTGACCGCTTGGGGCAAGAGGTGTTTTACAGCTATGAAAATAAAAATCCTGTGGCCTATGATCCTGCATTTGATTTGTATTCAGAGGGAACGCCTAATGGACAAGTACAACAAAGTAGGAATAGCTCCATAGCTACATTCTCAAATTTTGAACCCAGATTGGGATTGTCTTATGTACTAAATGACAGAACAAGTATTAAGGCGAGTTACAATCATATGGCCCAATACCTTCATTTGTTGTCTAATACAAGTTCTCCAACGCCTCTAGATGTATGGACGCCCAGTGGCCCTTTTGTAAAGCCCCAATTACTAGATCAATTTGCGCTAGGTTATTTTAAAAACTTAGACAATTACAGCATAGAAACCGAAGTGTTTTACAAAGAAATTGCCAACCGAATAGATTATATAGATGGCGCGAACCTCATTGCCAATGACGCTATTGAACGCGTCATACTCAATGGAGAAGCCCGTGCTTATGGCTTAGAATTTTTACTTAGAAAAAACACGGGTGCTTTTACAGGTTGGTTGGCCTATACTTGGTCTAGATCTGAGCAGAGAACTCCTGGAAGAAATTCGTTGGAGACCGGTATTAATAACGGGAATTGGTATTTTACTCCCTTTGACAAGACCCATGATCTTTCTATAAACAGTAGTTATGAGCTCAATAGTAAGTGGCAACTCAATGCCAATTTTTTGTTTCAAACAGGACAACCCACTAACTATCCAGTGGGACAGTATGAACTCAGGGGTCTTAACGTTCCAATTTTTGGATTGAGAAATCAAGAGCGACTACCCACCTACCACAGATTGGATATTTCTGCGACTTTAATTCCAGACAAAAACAAAGGCAGGAAGTTTCAGTCTGAATGGTCTTTCGGAATATACAACCTGTACAATAGAAGAAATGCAGCTTCCATTAATTTCCGTCAAAATACAGACAGTGGTAATAATGAGGCTTTGAGAACATCAATTTTTGGGATCGTACCCTCAGTAACGTATAACTTTAAATTCTAGGTAAATGAAATACTTTAGCGCCCTACTTTTATTTGCACTTACCATTAGTCTGTTCTCTTGCGAGGATGTCATTGAGGTGGAGGTTCAAAACACCACCCCAAGACTGGTCATAGACGCCCAGTTTAATATTTTCACTGCCTTAGAGGCGCCGCGTTTGGAGGGGGGTGTGAAACTCAGTATGTCTGCCAATTATTTTGATCTGAATGTGCCTATTATAAAAGATGCTTTAGTAACTATTACCCATTTAAATTCAGGACTTGAATACCCTTTGCTTTTTGACGAATCAATTGGCATGTTTCTTCCTAACAAAATAGATTTCTTAACTGATTTTATTTCCAAGTATGAATTAAAAGTAGTGTACAAGGGCCAGGTTTATAGGGGGAACACGAACTTTGTTCCAGTACCACCAATTTTGAAAGCAGTGCAAGGGACTAAAACCCTATTCAGTGGGGACGAAACAGAAATTATTTTGTCTTTCCAGGATTTTTCAGAGCGAGACGATTTTTATTTATACGACTTTGGACAAGATATATACCGGCCCATAGAAGACCGTTTTTTTCAAGGAGAGGAGTTTGTCTTTTCGCACTTTTACAGCTCAGACGAGGTGAAAGTAGGGGACCTTATTACTATTAAAGCACATGGTGTAGAAGAACAGTATTACAACTATTTTAACTTGATCCTTACACTTACAGATTCTAATGGAGGCCCTTTTCAAAGCCTTCCTGCAAGTTCCAGAGGTAATATTTTAAATGTGACGCAACCTGACAATTATCCCTTGGGATATTTCTTGATATCTGAATCTGACCAGAAACAATTGTTAATTGAAGAATTGAAATAGGTCAATTGTGATAGTTTGTCACTAATAAATTCTGATAGTTTGTCACTAATGAATTAGCTATTTTCCTTTAAATGAGCCCCCCTTGGTGCATTGGTTTCATGCAACACATGCTCGCTATGAAGAAATTGGGCTGCCGCTGCAGAATCTTTTACCTTAACAGCACTTCTTTCTAGCATTGCTGCTTCAAAGTGGTTCAAGACATTTTTTCTAATACCATTTTCTCTCCACTCAGTGCCTGGCATACACCCTTTTGTGATGCTTCTAGCCAGAGATAAAGCGTCTAATAAGGCCTGATTAGCCCCTTGCCCTTTGAAAGGACTCATGGGATGGGCCGCATCTCCTATCAGGGTCACACTTTGGTGTTTTTGGAGCATTTCAGCTTTGAGTAATGCCCTGTCATATACTGGGTATCCAGAAATACATTCTTTTTGTGTTGCAGCAATGATTTCAGGGATAGGACTGTGCCATTTCGTACGTTTACAGGCGGTTTCCTTTAGTTTTTCGGGACCTAAATCTCGGATTATTTTTGCGGCGTCTTCATGGATAGGAAAACTCAATTGCCACATGATGGAGGTTTTGTCATATGGCATGACATAAATTCTTTCTTTTCCATTTGCTGTCTGAAAAACTGTTTCACCATCTAATAAATCTGGTGTCACCCCTTGGATGTGATCTAAGGAACATATTCCAAGAATCACCATACATTCTAAATAATTCAAGGGTGTTTTTTGTGCTCCAAGACACCAATTTCTTACGGCACTTCTTATTCCGTCTGCACCAACAATAAGATCTGTATGGTATTTTTTAATTTTCCCTTGAACCATAAAATGGAGGGCCATTTTTTGTGCTTCATCTTTTTTTATATCAATAAGTTCATGGTCCCATAGCAGCCTGTTTTCTCCATGGAGCTCCTCTAACAGAACCTTGCGTAGCGATTGTCTGGATATGTGAATATTGGTGTGTCTCAATGGCTTTTTTAAGCGCTCTTCCTGCCACTTCCTCATTCCCCACTCTGCTATGACTTTTCCAACGGTATTATGTACAAGGTGTCTTGTAGAGACCACACTTTCTTCTAAACTAAGGATCCCAAAGGATTTTAATGCCTTACTCGCTTGTTGTAAGGTGAGACCATAGCCCTGAGAACGGGAGCTGAAATGGAGGTCTTTTTCATAAATAGTAAAAGGAATTCCCCTGTGAAGGCAAGCTACACCTAATGCTACGCCCCCAATACCTGCACCAATAATGGAAATATGAGGATAATTTTCTGTGTCTGCTACAGGAGCGGTTTGTGTTTTTATTAAACCAGATCCCTCACATAGCTTACATTTTTCAAAAATCGATTTTGGTTTTATAGGTTCAATACCTATTTGGGGATTTTTTAAGTATGCAGCTAAGGCATTTTTATAAGCAAGCCGAATTTTTTTACGAAGTCTTTTATTGAGCTGCCCCATTCCCTTGCATTTTTCACAAATACACCAATAATCTCTGTTAATGGGTTCTTTTTTCACTCCTGATTAATTTAATACAGCCTGAGGAACAAATATAAAAAGTAATATCAGAACGAAAAGGATCTATTTACTTCCTTAGTCCAGAATAAACATGTAATTTTGACGATTTTTAAAATCTAAAAATGAAACGAATAAATCAGTATAAGAAGTTATTTGGTGTAGCAGGGGAATTAGAGCTTAAAACCCTTAAAACTGCCTACCGAAATTTGGTCAAAGAATGGCATCCTGACAAGTTTCAAGAAGGAGACCCCAAGAGAGAAGAAGCAGAATTACAGAGTAGGCTCATTATAGATGGCTACCATTTCTTAGTGAGTATTGCCCCTGAGACCATAGCGGCCAATTTAGACGCTTATACAGAAACCATCACAAATTCAGGTATTGCGGATTATTACCACAAAGGGATGCTTTTAGAAATCACTTTTTTAGACGGCACTACCTATGAATATTTTGGGGTGAGTAAAGCCGTTTACCATAAAATGATACAGTCTGATAAGTTAAATAGATTCGCCAAGCGAAATATTTACCCCAATCGCCTTTATAGAAAATCTAAGCGCACTTTAAAAGAGGCGTAAACCCTATAGTCATTGATTTTATTCGTAAAAATTGAATTTATAGTTCAATTTTTACACTTCTCGTAAGCAGTAGGCTTATCTTTATTCAAAACCATTTTATGTCAAAACTGTTTTCTGATTTAGGAATTTCCCTTGCTTTGCAACAAGGGCTTTCAGATTTAAATATTACTGAGCCTACATACATTCAACAAAAGGCTATACCAATATTACTTAAACAGTCTGAAGATGTGGTGGCTTTGGCAAAAACAGGGACAGGTAAAACAGCTGCTTTTGGCCTGCCTTTGTTGGACTTAATTGATGTTGAAAGCAAGCATATTCAAGTAGTTATTTTAGCGCCTACTCGTGAGCTGGGGCAGCAAATTCACAATAACTTGGAGGGGTATGCCAAGCACCTTCCATTAGTTTCTATAGCTTCAGTATGTGGGGGGATACCTATTAAACCTCAAATAGAACGTTTAAAAACACCTACTCAAATTGTAGTGGCTACCCCGGGTAGATTATTAGACTTAGTAGGTCGTGAGGCCATACAATTAAACAAACTCTCTTATTTGGTTTTAGATGAGGCAGATGAGATGGTCAATAATTTCCAGCAAGAGTTGGAAAGTATTATCAAAGAGATTCCAAAAAAACGCAGAACACTTTTGTTTACTGCAACACTTTCTGGTGCCGTAAAACAGTTGGTTCAAAATTATATGTCTAAGCATGTAGTTCAGATAGAAGACCATACAAATGGATCAGTGAACCTTGGTATAGACCACCATTATACAGTGGTTACCCCTATAGAAAAACTAGATGTTTTAATGCATTTTTTGAGTGCTAGGACTGGTCAGCGCGGTTTAATTTTTTGCAAAACTAAAGCAGCTGTCAATAAACTTGGGAAAAATTTAGCGATCAATAAATTTTCTTCCGGTTTAATTCATGGGAGTTTAACCCAAGGGATTCGAGATAGAATTATGGGGCAGTTTAGAGAGGGGCATATAGATATTTTGGTGGCAACTGATTTGGCGGCAAGAGGTATAGATGTTCAGGAAATCTCTTATGTAGTGCATTATCATTTGCCAGATACTTATGATACTTATGTGCACAGGAGTGGGAGAACGGCTAGGGCAGGAGCCAAAGGATTTTCACTGTCTATACTGCAAGAAGAAGAGCTTAAAGATATTCCTGAATTTGAAAAAGAATTGGGTATTAAATTCAATGAATTCAAAAAAGGAGATACCCAAAGTATTGAAGAAAATAATGGTTTGTTGTGGGCTAAAAAAATATTTAAAACCAAACCGAATCACGAAATATCTCCCTCTTTTAGAGAACAAATTGGGACTGTCTTTCATCATCTGACCAAGGAAGAACTCATAGACAAATTGCTAGCAGACTATGTAAATACTACAAAGACTTTACGCACTAAAGAGGCGCCCGTAAAAAGGCTCAAGAAGCGATAGTTATTATGGCAAATAGTATAAAAGCGCAGGATGATATTCTAGCTAAATTAAATATCTACAAATTAAATCCAATGCAAGAGGAGGCCCTTGCAGTGATAGAATCTACAGCGAACACTATATTGTTGTCTCCAACCGGTACTGGAAAAACATTGGCTTTTTTATTATCTCTACTCAAAACATTAGACGCAGATTCTAAAGAAGTACAAGCTTTAATTATTGTACCTACTCGGGAATTGGCTATTCAAATAGAACAAGTGTTTCGCAGCATGGGATCCGGTTTTAAAGTGAATGCCGTATATGGTGGCCGTCCTATGTCAAAGGACAAGATTGAAATTAAGCATGTTCCAGCAATTTTAATTGGAACTCCAGGCCGTATTTTAGATCATTTTAATTCAAATCGATTTTCTAAAGACAGAATTAAAACCCTTGTTTTAGACGAGTTTGATAAATCGCTCGAAGACGGTTTTGAATTGGAGATGCAAGACATTATTGGTGGGTTGCCTCATATTAATAAGCGAATTTTAACCTCTGCTACTCAGGCTGTTAAAATTCCAGACTTTGTTGGTTTAGATAAACCCAAAACAGTAAATTATTTACAAGAAAAGACCAGTACCAAACTAGTAGTTAAAACAGTCCTTTCTCACAATGAGCAAAAACTGCCAGCACTTTTAAATCTAATTCAATATCTAGGCAATGAAAACGGAATAATTTTCTGTAACCTAAGAGAAAGTATTGATCAAATAAGTCGTTTTCTCAATGAAAATAATTTAAGCCACAGTTGTTTTTCTGGAGGGATGGAACAAAAAGACAGAGAACGCGCTTTAATAAAATTCAGGAACGGTACTAATCCCATTTTAATTGCCACAGATTTAGCTTCTAGAGGGCTGGATATTCCAGAATTAAAGTTTATTGTTCATTATGAAATGCCGCGGGATGAAGCAGCCTTTACCCACCGAAACGGTCGTACTGCTAGGGTAGACGCCAAGGGAACAGCCTATGTTATAAAAGGAGAAAAAGAAGACTTACCCGATTACTATAAAAATGACCAAATAGCAAACATTTCAAAAAAAGGACTGAGTAAACCTCAGTTTTGGGAAACCTTATTTATTTCTGGAGGGAGAAAAGATAAAATATCCAAAGGCGATATTGCTGGACTCTTTTTTAAACAAGGTAAAATTAATAAAGACCAATTGGGGGTAATTGAGTTAAAACAAGACTGTGCCTTTGTTGCAGTGCCTAAATCTATTGCAGATGCTTTGGTTGTAAAATTGAATAATGCTAAGCTCAAAAAGAAAAAAGTGAGGGTTACGCTGGTATAAAACCTATTCAAACCACCACAGTACTATTCTACTCACTTTATGGCCTATTTCCATAGGAAGAACAGTAAATATTGCCTTTGCTTTTTTAAGTTGTTTTTCAATGGATGGAAGACTTTCTTCTTTTGAGACAAGAGAAGAGAACAACTTGAACAGAGGTATTTAATTAGAAACAGATTTTATTAATTTTAACTAAAGCATATTAAAAGCATAAAAAGAAAAACCCTCCACATGGGAGGGTTTTGTTTATTATGAATTTAAAGCTAGAATTTTTCTTGCAAGCTACCTTTGGGCATCTATTTCTACGGTTGGAATTGGAAATATCATTTTGTCTGACCCAGCAGGAATAGTTATATCAGCCCCTGGCTGTAATGGATTTAAACGACCATCTTGCCTATTAAGACCAATGCCTAGTCTTGCCATATCAAAGGAAGCAACACCTTCACCAAATAATTCAATTCTTCTATAGAGAATGATTTCATCAATAAGTGCTTGTCCTGTATTTCCTGATTTAACATAACCTGGATCTCTTGTAGTATTTAAATCATAAAGTAACTGTTGTGCTTCATCTTCTCTGCCTAAACGGGCTAATGCTTCAGCTCTTGTCAAATAAAACTCAGCGTTACGTAGATAGATATAATCCCCTACAAAATTACCATATGTTGGTCCGTCCCAGAACTTTAACATGGTATATTTAGGTGTGAAATTGTAATGATCCCAAGAACCCGGTACAATTACTACCCCAGGATCATAATCTTGACCGGCAAACCATTTTTTTCTTTCATCCGTACTTGGAATCAAATCGTATAATTTAGAGTTTATTGTTTTGAAGTGATTCCAACCACTATAACCATCACTAATTTGACTCATGTGAGAAAAGAATGATCTATAAAAAGTAGTAGTCTGTGCTGTAATAACGGATCCCCAGATTGCTTCTGACAAAGATATTTCGTCAAACCCATGGGCAACATCATTGCTTAAATTTCCAAAAGACATTGCTTCTAAAGCAAACCTTTCAGCTTCTGTCCAATTTTCATAGGTCAAATGAAAACGAGCTAAGAATGCTGCAACAACAGTGGCGTCAATTTCTTCTTTTGAACTTCTTGAATAACCCTGTAAGCCATTATATGCTTCAGTTAAATCATCAAGTATGACTTGCTTAACTTCACCAACAGTAGAATTTGATTCTCCGACAAAATCCCCAAAATCAATCGGAATGGCATCTGAGGAATTTGAAGCGTTTGTATGTTGAAATATTCTAATAAGATAAAAATAAGCGATTGCTCTATAGGTATATGATTTATACTTATAAACCAAGATTTCTTCAGGAGAATCATCGGGGATTGTATTAATAATGCCATTTGCCTGATTAATTACTTTATAAAAGAATTCCCATAAGTGCTCTGTGTTGCCACTATTTGGAACAACATTATCATAGCGGTGATATCCACCGAACCATGTTGATCCATCCATATCTAAGTCGTTACTTCTTAAATCAAAAGCAATATCAACTGCCTTTAAACCGAACTCATCTGTAGCTGATTCTCCTGCCATTAAGTAACTTAATATTGATGCATCAAGAGCTACTAGACCTGTTGATCCTCCAGCACTTGAAACTGCGGAAGCATGCGAGGAGGTATAATACCTTTCATCTGCGAAGTCTCTTTCGTCAATCTTAGAACAAGATGAAATAAGCAAAATTGCTGTAAGTAATGGAATGAATCTATCCAGTCTCATGTTTATATATTTAATATTTATCATAATTCAATTTTTTATTTATCTAAGTTTGATATTTACCCCAACAGCCAACGTTCTGTTTGCACCATATTCTCCAGAAGAGGCTCCAAGAGAATTCAGTCTTGGATCATACCCCTGTCTTGCTGTATAAAGCAAAGCGGCGTTATTAATAATTCCGTAAAGTCGAATGCCAGTAATATTATACTTATCAAGAATTTCATTATCAAAGGTATAGCCAAAATTAACATTTGCAAGACTCAAATAACCTAGTGAGGTTAGGCGTAAATCAGAATTTCTGTACTGATCCACAACCAAAGGGTCTACCCTTGGTAAACTTGCCGTTGGGTTATTTATCGTCCAAGTTTGACTATAATCGGGTACGTTTTCAATTTCAGTACCCAGACCTAATAATCCAAAATATACATTATCTAGTCCATAGCCCCCAATTTGATAGGCAAATTGAGCTCCCAGGTCGAATCCACCGAATTGGATATTTAGTCCAAAACCACCATTTACTTTGGGAACGGCCGCTTTGTCAAGAAAGACCCTTCCATTAGTAACGGCCTCACTGTAATCTTCCGTTTCAACTCTTTCTCCGTTGGAATCAGTTGTTAAGTAAACTGCATTACCATTTTCAGGGTTAACACCAGCTGATTCAACCATAAAGTAATCGTAAGCACTTCTTCCAACGACTCTTCGGAAATTACCTACTTGGATCGAATCACGAGGTAGTTCTGTAATTTCATTTTTAAGCGTTGAAAGATTCGCATTAAGAACGATTTTTAACTTTTCTTTCTCTACAGCTGTCCATGCAATTTCTGCTTCAACACCACTGTTTTTCATTGAACCAAAGTTTTCAGGTCTAGAATTTTGTCCTGTTGAGGGTTGTAATGGTTTATCGAATAATAAATCGTTAGAAGTTCTTGAATAGTAACCTAGACCTAAATTAACACTATTGAATAATCTCATTTCTAAATTAACACCAAAACTCGATGACTTTTCCCAAGTGATCTCTCTTCCGCCTAAGCTTAAAAGACTTTGTGTTAAAGCGCCGTTATTTTCATCAATTACATATTGATTCTCATAAGCGACAAGGTTTCTGGTTCCTGTTCCGGGGTAAAATATTCTGTCATTACCTGACGTACCATAGTTTGAAGCTAATTTAGCATAGTTAAGGAACTTTAAATCACTAAAAAATTTCTCATTCGTCATGATCCATGATGCACCCGCAGACCAAAAGGCTCCCCAACGTTCATCTGGATGAAACACAGACGAGGCGTCATATCTACCTGTTAAATTGACATAATATTTATTATCAAAACCGTAGATGAATCTAGAAAAGTATCCTTCAGTTGTATATTTCGTATTGTAATTACTAGCTGAATTATAAACCGCTGTATTGTCTAGTATTGGGCTTAAGGTTCCAATAATATTTGTTTTATAAAGACTTAGCGTTGTGAATTTTTCCACATAGGTTTCATGCCCTAATAACACATCATAGCTATGTCGGTTATATTCTTTATTCCAAGTTAATAATTGTTGATTAGTAAGCACTGAAAAATTATTTCTACCATTTTCTAAAGTACCATTTAAAGAAGTAGCACCTACTGAAGATCCTGGTTTATTGAAATAAGTTTCTTTATCAATTTCAGTTAAATAATTTAAGATATATTCAAATTTAATATCAAAGGGTAAATCTATTTTAGCTCTTAGTGCAGTATTAAAATTGTCCGTTTCGTTAGTCACTTCACTTTGCTCAATATGCGCTAAAGGATGTTCTCCTTGGCCATAGTTTCTTGCACCTCTTGTTGTACCATTAGGGAAACTTTGAAAACTACCCATATCATAAGCAAAACCACTGTTAGAAATATTGGATAAGATTGGATTCCAATTTTCGTCATATTGATACACTGGATAGATAGGAGCAATATTTCTAGTCCATTGGAATGCATTGTTGTAGGATGTCCCACCGTCAAGAGGAACGAACTGACTACTTGATTTTGAATAAGAAACATCACCACCAAGGGAAATTACATCAGCAATTTCGGTAGCATTAACTTTTAAACGTGCTGATTGTCTGCCGAAATTACTTTGAACAGTATAGCCATTGTTTTCTTCTGTGCCAATAGAGAAGTAATAATCAACTTTTTCAGCACCACCAGAGATATTAACATTAGTAGATGAAAAGTTAGCATTGTCCCTAAATAGCGCATCTTCCCAACGGTCGTTTACCAATAGATTTGCAGCTGGGTTTAGCTTTCCAGTTGTAGGATCTACCAGATTTGTGTCAGCAACATCATAAAGGTTATAGCCTAGCCTGTCGATTAGGTTGTTAGAAGCGAATTGTCTTGCCTCACCGATAGTAAGTGGTGTGCCATTAGAATTAGATCTGTAAAATTCACTATTAGAAAGTATACTATGATAAGTTTCATAGTATTCTGCCGGGGTTTTTGTTACGTTGTAATCTAAAGCTCCGCGTTGGGTTATACCATATCTAGAATCAATTGAAATTTGTGGATCTTTGTTTTTGGCTCCTTTTTTGGTTGTAATCAATAAAACCCCATTAGATGCTTTGTTTCCGTATAATGAAGTTGAGTTGGCATCTTTTAAGACAGAAGTAGATTCAATGTCTTGAGGATTGATCGCATTTAGACTTCCTGAATAAGGAACTCCATCTAAAACAATTAATGGAGAATTATCAGCATTGATAGAACCAAAACCTCTAATTCTTACAATTGGATCTGATCCAGGTTGACCACTTGACTGAATTACTCTAAGTCCAGAAACTAAACCTTCTAAACTTTTAACAGGGTTTGAAAATGTTGAATTTTCAATTTGGTCTGACTTTATAATACTCACAGCACCTGCTATTGATTCTCTTTTTTGCGAACCATAAGCAGTGACAACTACTTCTTGTAATTCAGCAGCATTTTGCTGCATCACTATATCTATTGTATCTGAATTCCCAACAGTGATTTTCTGGGTTTCAAAGCCTATATAGCTAAATACAAGAATATCTCCCTCATTAGCCCTTATGATATAATTTCCATCAAAATCTGTCACGACTCCGTTGCTAGTGCCGTCGATGACGACAGCAGCTCCTGGCAGAGGAACTCCAGATGAATCATTTACACCACCTGTAATAGTTTTTTGGGACCATCCAGCAACTGATAAAAGCATACTTAATGTCACTAATAATAATTTTTTCATAGTAAAGTATATAATTAATAAACGCAAATTTATATAAAATTTAACATAATTAATATGTGGAATTAATATTTTTTCATTTAAAAAACACTGACTTCATATTTTTTTGTGCTAAAAACTAAATTATTACTATTTGATAATAGTGTAAAGCTGTATAATTGTAAACTTTCAATTATTAAATGCCCCTTTATTAAAGGTATTTCAACAGGTTGGTTCAGTAATAAAATAAATAGAATAAAGACCAATTGGGGGTAATTGAGTTAAAACAAGACTGTGCCTTTGTTGCAGTGCCTAAATCTATTGCAGATGCTTTGGTTGTAAAATTGAATAATGCTAAGC
>Ga0209198_1000110_pt1 | contig 74163 bp, 75 predicted proteins | sample COGITO_mtgs_1105_2_FD_184804 | JGI IMG/M metagenome (GOLD analysis project Ga0209198, IMG submission 184804) | Pelagic marine microbial communities from North Sea - COGITO_mtgs_110519 (SPAdes) (version 2) | ecosystem: Environmental > Aquatic > Marine > Epipelagic ...
TTAACTGATTATAGGTTCAGTTATCACAGAGCAATCTGTAGGTAAATAGAGGTAATTGAAAACCGTAATCGAAATTTAAATAAATATGTATACAGATCCAATCGCAGATTATCTAACGAGAGTTAGAAATGCAATTTCTGCAGGACACAGAGTAGTAGAAATTCCTGCTTCGAACTTGAAGAAGGAAATGACAAAAATTTTGTTCGATCAAGGATATGTTTTAAGTTACCAATTTAATGATAGTTCTGTTCAAGGAACCATTAAAATAGCTTTAAAATATGACAAAGACACAAAAGAGTCAGTAATCAGAAAAATCCAAAGAATTAGTACACCAGGTTTACGTAAATACGTTGGCGCAAATGAAATGCCAAGAGTATTAAACGGGCTAGGTATTGCTATTGTTTCAACTTCTAAAGGTGTAATGACCAATAAAAAAGCCATTGCAGAGAATGTTGGAGGAGAAGTTTTATGTTACGTTCATTAAACCTAAGAGATGAGTAGAATAGGAAAAAATCCGGTTAGCATTCCACAAGGTGTAGATGTAAACATAAACGAAAATACTATTACAGTAAAAGGAAAATTAGGAGAGTTGTCACAAACTATTTCTGAAGGCATTACTGTAAAAATTGAAGATGCTACTATCTTTTTAGATAGAGTATCAGAAAGTAAAAATCATAAAGCCCAACACGGTTTAATGAGAGCTTTGTTTTTTAACATGATTGAAGGTGTAAGTAAAGGTTGGACTAAAGAATTAGAATTAGTCGGCGTTGGTTACAGAGCTTCTAATCAAGGACAAAAATTAGATTTAGCTTTAGGGTATTCCCACAATATTGTACTAGAATTAGCTCCAGAAGTTAAGCTAGAAACAATATCGGAGAAAGGAAAAAATCCAATAATTAAACTATCTTCTTATGATAAGCAATTGGTTGGACAAGTTGCTGCTAAGATCCGTGGTTTCCGTAGCCCAGAGCCTTACAAAGGTAAAGGTGTTAAGTTTGTAGGCGAAGTATTAAGAAGAAAAGCAGGTAAATCTGCATAATTTATAAGAGTTATGGCATTATCAAAGCTTCAAAGAAGAACTAGAATTAAGTATAGAATTAGAAAGATTATAACTGGAACAGCGACAAAACCAAGATTGTCCGTTTTTAGAAGTAATAAAGAGATTTATGCTCAATTAGTTAACGATGTAAACGGATCAACAATTGTTTCTGTCTCATCAAGAAATAAAGAAATTAAAGCAAGTACTAAACAAGAAGCTGCTACTGCTGTTGGTAAAACAATTGCAGAATTAGCAACCAAAGCTGGAGTAGAAACTGTTGCTTTTGACAGAAACGGGTATTTATATCACGGAAGAATAAAAGTATTAGCAGAGGCTGCAAGAGAAGCTGGTTTAAAATTTTAATAAGTCTATAGTATGTATCATAAATATAAAAACGTAGAAAGAGTTAAACCAAGCGGATTAGAGCTTGTTGATAGACTTGTAGGAGTGCAACGTGTAACCAAAGTAACAAAAGGAGGTAGAGCATTTGGTTTTTCTGCTATTGTTGTTGTAGGTGACGGAAACGGTGTTGTAGGTCACGGATTAGGGAAATCTAAGGATGTAGCTTCAGCTATTGCTAAGGCAATTGAAGATGCAAAGAAAAATTTGGTAAGAATACCAATATTAAATGGAACTGTACCTCATGAACAAAAAGGGAAGTTTGGTGGAGCTAAAGTCTTTATCAAACCTGCTTCAAATGGTACCGGAGTTATCGCTGGTGGTGCTGTTCGTGCAGTATTAGAGTCTGTTGGTGTTCATGACGTATTATCTAAATCTCAGGGATCATCAAATCCTCACAACGTTGTTAAAGCATCATTTGACGCATTATTACAACTACGTAGTGCTGCATCAATTGCAAAACAAAGAGGAGTTTCTTTAGAGAAAGTATTTAACGGTTAAACCTAAGACGATGACAAGAATTAAAGTTAAACAAGTAAAAAGTCAAATCGGACGCCTTCAAAATCAAAAAAGAACTTTAGAGGCATTAGGTTTACGAAAAATGAATCAGACCGTAGAACATGAGGCAACTCCTTCAATTATCGGTATGGTTAATACAATTAAACATTTAGTTTCTGTAACAGAAATTTAATATAAGATATATTATGAGTTTACATAACTTAAAACCAGCAGAAGGATCTGTAAAAAGCGGAAAACGAATTGCTAGGGGTGAAGGTTCCGGAAAAGGTGGAACATCTACAAGAGGTCATAACGGAGCAAAATCACGTTCAGGTTACTCTAGAAAAATTGGTTTTGAAGGAGGTCAAATGCCACTTCAAAGACGTGTACCTAAATTTGGTTTCACAAACATAAACCGTAAGGAATATGCAGGAATCAATTTAGATAAACTTCAAGAACTAGTTGATAATAAAAAAATAACTGATACAGTTAGTTTAGAAATTTTAGTAGCAAACGGTGTTGTAGGGAAAAACGATTTAGTAAAAATTCTAGGTCGTGGTGAGTTAAAAGCTACATTAAATGTTACTGTTCATAAATTTACTGCTACTGCTAAAGCTGCCATTGAGGCTGCTGGAGGAGAAGTAGTTACTTTATAAGAATTTTATAAATGAAGAACTTTATAACTACATTAAAAGACATTTGGAAAATAGAAGAATTGAAAAATAAAATTCTTCTAACTCTTGGTTTAATTGCTGTATATCGCTTTATGGCTGGTGTTCCATTACCTGGAATAGATCCATTACAATTATCAGCATTAAAAGAGGGTACCTCATCCGGTCTTTTGGGATTATTAAACGCATTTACAGGAGGAGCTTTTTCTAGAGCTTCGATTATGGCTTTAGGAATAATGCCATATATTTCTGCATCTATTGTAGTGCAATTAATGGGAATTGCGGTTCCTTATCTACAAAAGCTACAAAAAGATGGAGAAAGTGGTAGAAAGAAAATTACACAAATAACTAGATGGTTAACCATATTGATTACTATGGTTCAAGGTCCAACTTATATAGCAGCTATTCAAAATACATTTGGTCTTCCACCAGAAGCATTTTTGGTAACGGGTCCTACTTTTTGGATATCATCAATGATACTCCTAACAGCAGGAACAGTTTTTGCCATGTGGTTAGGAGAGCGAATTACAGATAAAGGAGTTGGTAACGGTATATCATTATTAATTACTGTTGGTATTATAGCTAATTTTCCAGCATCTTTCTTACAAGAATATGTAGCTAAAACTACCAATGCAGGAGCAGGTGGTATTATGATGATCTTAATCGAAATTATTATTTGGTTCGTTGTCATTCTCTTGTGTGTTTATTTAGTAACTGCCGTTCGAAAAATTGCTGTTCAATATGCAAGAAGAACCGTTGCAGGGAATGTTCAAAATGTTGCAGGATCAAGAGATTACATACCTCTTAAGTTAAATGCTGCTGGTGTAATGCCAATCATATTTGCTCAAGCTATCATGTTTTTGCCAATGGCACTTGCAAGAAAATTTCCATTTTTATCAGAATTACAAGATCCATTTGGACTGTGGTACAATGTAATATTTGCTTTTCTAATTGTAATTTTTAGTTTCTTTTATACAGCTATTACAATTCCAACGAATAAAATGGCTGATGATTTAAAGAAAAGTGGTGGTTTTATTCCAGGTATTAGACCTGGAAAGGATACGGCTGAAAGATTAGATTCTGTTTTATCAAGAATTACTTTTCCAGGTTCATTATTTCTTGCTGGGCTATCAATACTCCCCGCAATCGTAGTTCAGTTTGGAGTTCAACAAGGTTGGGCATTATTTTATGGAGGTACTTCATTAATCATTATGGTTGGTGTTGCTATTGATACTATCCAACAAATTAATTCTTATTTATTAAATAGTCACTACGATGGTTTAATGAAATCAGGAAATAGTAATAGAAAACCATCGAAGTAAATTATGGCTAAACAATCAGCAATACAACAAGATGGAACTATTACAGAAGCATTATCAAATGCAATGTTTCGTGTAGAATTAGAAAACGGGCATATTGTAACGGCTCACATTTCTGGAAAAATGAGAATGCATTATATTAAATTATTACCAGGAGATAAAGTTAAATTAGAAATGAGCCCTTATGATTTAACAAAGGCTAGAATAACTTATAGATATTAAAAAATAGAACTAATGAAAGTTAGAGCATCAGTAAAAAAAAGAAGTGCCGACTGCAAAATAGTACGCAGAAAAGGTAGATTATATGTGATTAATAAACAAAATCCTAGATTTAAACAAAGACAAGGGTAATGGCAAGAATAGCAGGTATAGACATACCAAAGAATAAAAGAGGAGTTATTGCTTTAACTTACATCTTTGGTATAGGAAACAGTAGAGCTAAAGAAGTTTTAGCAAACGCAAAAGTAGACGAGAGTGTTAAAGTTCAAGATTGGACTGATGATCAAATCGCTGCAATTAGAGAACAAGTTGGAACTTTTACTATTGAAGGTGAATTACGTTCTGAGGTACAAATAAGTATCAAACGTCTAATGGATATTGGATGTCAGAGAGGTATTCGTCATAGAGTAGGTCTACCTTTAAGAGGACAGAGAACTAAAAACAACTCTAGAACTAGAAAAGGTAAGAGAAAAACAGTAGCTAACAAGAAAAAATAAGTTACAAATAGCTTTAACTAACTAGTGTGCAGTGTTTACACAATTTACTAGAGAATTATTGCTAAACACCAAATTATTATGGCAAAAACAAGTTCAAAAAAACGTAAAGTAATAGTTGAGTCTATCGGAGAAGCTCACGTTACAGCATCCTTTAATAACATTATTATTTCTTTAACAAACAAGAAAGGTGATGTCATTTCATGGTCATCAGCTGGTAAAATGGGTTTTAGAGGTTCTAAAAAGAACACACCATACGCTGCTCAATTAGCTTCAGAAGATTGTTCTAAAGTGGCTCATGAAGCTGGATTACGCAAAGTAAAAGTATATGTGAAAGGACCTGGAAATGGTAGAGAATCTGCTATCAGAGCTATTCACAATTCTGGAATTGAAGTAACTGAAATTATTGATGTTACTCCAACTCCACACAATGGTTGTCGTCCACCAAAAAGAAGACGAGTATAATTAAATTTTTTAATATATAGGAATCAGATTATCGAAGGATCAAGCCTTAATTCATAATCCCTATTATAACAAAAACAGAAATGGCAAGATATACAGGACCAAAAACTAAAATTGCTCGTAAATTTGGCGAAGCAATATTCGGGGCAGATAAAAGCTTCGAAAAAAGAAATTATCCACCAGGACAGCATGGAAATGCTAAAAGAAGAGGTAAGAAATCAGAGTATGCTGTCCAGTTGATGGAAAAGCAAAAAGCAAAATATTCTTATGGGATATTAGAACGTCAGTTCAGTAACTTATTTAAAAAAGCATCCTCATCTAAAGGAATTACTGGAGAGGTGTTATTACAATTATGTGAAGCTCGTTTAGATAATGTAGTTTACCGTTTTGGTATTGCAAAGTCAAGAAGAGGTGCACGTCAATTAGTTTCTCACAGACATATAACTGTAAATGGAGAGATTGTAAATATCCCTTCATATTCCCTTAAAGAAGGTGACGTTGTTGCAGTTAGAGAAAAATCAAAATCTCTTCAAGCTGTAGAAAACGCATTAGCTTCTAGTAGTGCTGTTTATGAATGGCTAAGTTGGAATTCTGATAAAAAAGAAGGAACTTTTGTAAAAACTCCACAGAGATTACAAATTCCTGAAAATATTAAAGAACAATTAATCGTAGAATTATATTCTAAATAATAAATTAATCATATTGGTATTTGGCCAAAGGGTATGTTTGCAATTCTTCACGCTTACAAACCGCGCAACTAAATAACAATTAAAACGAAGAAAATCATATGGCAATTTTAAATTTTCAAAAACCTGATAAGGTAATAATGATAGAATCTACAGATTTTTCTGGTAGATTTGAATTCAGACCATTAGAGCAAGGTTTTGGTTTAACTGTAGGAAACGCTCTAAGAAGAGTTTTATTATCTTCTTTAGAAGGATTTGCTATCACCTCATTAAGAGTTGATGGTGTTGAGCATGAATTTTCAACAATAAAAGGTATTGTTGAAGATGTTACTGAAATTATCTTAAATCTTAAGCAAGTTCGTTTTAAGAAACAAATTGAAGATTCTGACAGAGAAACAGTTTCAATCTCTTTATCCGGTCAAGAGCAACTAACTGCTGGTGATCTACAGAAGTTTACTTCAGGATTCCAAGTGTTAAACCCAGACTTAGTAATTTGTAATATGGATAAATCTGTGAAATTAAACATGGAGCTTACCATAGAGAAAGGAAGAGGTTTTGTTCCTGCTGAAGAAAATAAAAAATCTGGAGCACCAATAGGTACTATATATACTGATTCTATTTACACACCAATTAAGAATGTTAAATATGCAATCGAAAATTTCCGTGTAGAGCAAAAAACTGATTATGAGAAGTTAATTTTTGATATTGAAACAGATGGTTCAATCAATCCAAAAGATGCATTAACCGAAGCTGCTAAAATATTAATACATCACTTCATGTTGTTCTCTGATGAGAGAATAACACTTGAAGCAGATGAGATTGCACAAACTGAAACATATGACGAAGAATCATTACATATGCGTCAGTTATTAAAAACTAGATTAATAGACATGGATCTTTCCGTTAGAGCTTTAAATTGTTTAAAAGCAGCAGAAGTAGATACTCTAGGAGACCTTGTTTCTTTTAATAAAAGTGATCTTATGAAATTTAGAAACTTTGGTAAAAAATCATTAACAGAGCTCGAAGAGCTTGTAATTGTTAAAGGTCTGAATTTTGGAATGGATTTAGTAAAATATAAATTAGATAGAGATTAACCTTTCATATTTTGCCCCTCAATAGTGAGTTGAGCAAGATGAAAGTATAAAACAAACGTCATGAGACACGGAAAGAAATTTAATCATTTAGGAAGACAAACAGCGCATAGGAAAGCTATGTTAGCGAACATGGCTTGTTCTTTAATAGAACACAAGCGTATCAACACAACTGTCGCAAAAGCAAAAGCTTTAAGAGTATTTGTTGAGCCATTAATCACTAAATCTAAGTCAGATACAACTCACAACAGAAGAACTGTTTTTAGTTACCTTAGAGATAAGTATGCAGTTACAGAATTATTTAAAGAAATTTCTGTAAAAATAGCTGATAGACCAGGAGGGTATATTCGTATTATCAAATTAGGAAATCGTCAAGGAGATAATGCTCCAATGGCTATGGTTGAATTAGTTGATTACAACGAGCTTTACAATCCAAAAGGACAAAAAGTTAAGAAAACTACTCGTAGAGGAAGAAGAAAGAAGACTGATGATGTTGCACCTATTGAAACAACTGAAACAACCGAAACATCAAAAGAAGAAAAATCTTAATAAATTTTATCATTTTTAAATAAATGTTAAAAGAGCAAGCAAATTTTTGCTTGCTCTTTTTTTTATTTACTTTTGGTTTTTTTTAATAATAAATTATTTGGGCAAGTCTTTTTTAACTTTTTTATGCCCAAAAAAAAATAAAAATATGAAAATTAAATTTACATTATTATCATTATTAATTATAACAACGCATATTTATTCACAAGAAACTATTGAAGAAAGTGAAGCCTATCGATTGCGTAATCAAGGTGTAATTAATAATTCACAAACACTAGTTGGTGCTGCTAACTTCGAACAAAGCTCTTATGGAGCGTCAACAAGATTCGTAAACCCGCCAACAAGAGTTGAAGGCTCAATATATTTTTATGATAAATGGTCAAATTATGCAATAGTTGAAACAAAAGACAGAAAACGTTTTGCTGTAAATAATATTAATTTAAACCTTAGGAGAAATAGATTTATCAGCAAGATTGGTCAAGATTCTTTATTTATTTTCAATATGGAGAAAGTAAATAAAATTATCATAGATGGGAAGTCTTTCAAAAGAATTGATTCAGAGGTTGGTGGTCGTATATTTGAGTTGCTTTACGAATCAGATGATGTTTCAATTTTAAAATTTCACAAAGTTAAATTAATTGAATCATCAGCCAATCCCATGGTAAACAGAAAAACTGATAGATTCGTAAAAAAAGAATCTCTTTTTGCATACCAAGACGGAAAAGTATTTGATTTTAAACTACGAAAAAAAGATGTTCTAAAACTAATTACTTCTAACGAAACCGAAGAAAGTAAGTTGATTGAATATTATACGAAAAATAAATTATCTTACAAGAGTATCAAAGATTTAAGACAAGTTTTATCTTCCATAAATACAATTTTATAAAAAATATTTTATTAACAAATAAGAAAAAGACAACTTTTAAGTTGTCTTTTTTTTTTATTTTATACTCAATCTAATAGATGTCTATCATTATTACTAAATATTTTTAATTATTGTGTGTTAATAATTAATGTTCAATTTTCTTCAAATTATTTTTTATCATAAGCAACCTTTTTACTCAAATTGCACCTATTGTGTAATTAAGAACTATTAAAAACCCCATTTTATGAAAAAATTTATTTTATCACTGTCGTTTTTATTTATTATTTCCACAACATTTTCACAAGGTTGGGTTGAATCTCTTCAGCTATTTCAAAAAGTTTTCAAAGAGAATCTAAATGGCTCCCTAGTTTCTGAGCAGAATACGATGATTGGTAATCCTAATGAATGGTCAAAAATAATGGGTGTTTTTTATCAATTTGATGACATTCGTTTTGATGATAGACACTTAGAGGGGTCAATATTTTTATTTGATAATGAAGATCACCCTGGAAGAGTTTATATTGATAATAAAGTTTACAAGATGGAAAATATTAATTATAATATTGAAAATGATCAGTTTTTTACAAAAATAGAGAATGATTCTGTTTTTATTTACACTTTTGAGACCATAGATAAAATATCAATTAAAAATAGAGAATTTAAAGAAATATATGATCCATACTTAAACAAGGAAAGTGTATTTGAAATTATTTATGAAGGAGATAATATATCATTATTTAAAAAACATACAGTAAGATTTATCGCTGGGTCAGACAACCCTATGGTTAATAGATCTAGTAGTATATTTAAACAAAAACAACGATATTATATTGAACAAGGAAAAAAAATATCTAAGCTTAACCTAAAAAAATCTTCAATATTAAATCTATTTGATACTAAATCTAGGATTAAAGTTAAAGATTATATAAGAGACAACAAGCTCTCTTTAAAAAAAGAATATGATCTTAAAAAGTTGCTTTATTTTTGCAACACTATTTAATAAAAAAGCAACTTAAAAAGTTGCTTTTTTATATATATCCATACTAGATTTAACACATTAAATCACTTAACAAATAACTCTTAACACTAATAAATATTTTGTTTTCTATAAATTAGTTTATTGTCAATAAAATATGATAACTCTGAAAGTATTAATTATTCATTAATCACTATTTTTGTGTGATAGTTTTTTTATTAGATTCTATCAATAATAAGTAAACAATGAAATATCAACAACGAAAAAAAGCGTTAGTTTTATTAGCTGATGGAACCATTTTTTATGGAAAATCTGTCGGAATTGAAGGAACTGTAACTGGTGAAATCTGTTTTAATACAGGAATGACAGGATATCAAGAGATATTTACAGATCCGTCATATTTTGGCCAAATTATGGTCACTACCAATGCTCACATTGGAAATTATGGAGTAAACGCCTCAGAAGTAGAATCTGATGGTATAAAAATTTCTGGTTTAATTGTCAGAAATTTTAGTTTTGAACATTCGAGGGTAGACTCTGACGGTAATTTAAAAGATTGGTTTGTAGAGCATAATTTAGTAGCTATCTCAGGTGTAGATACAAGAGCACTTGTGTCTTATATTAGAGATAATGGTGCAATGAATGCAATTATTTCTACTGAAATAGACAATATAGACAGCTTAAAAGTTCAACTATCTCAAGTTCCTTCTATGGAAGGTTTAGAGTTGGCCTCTAAAGTTTCCACCAAAGAACCTTATTTTGTAGGTGATGAAAATTCAGAATTTAAAATTGCAGCTCTAGATATAGGTATTAAGAAAAATATTTTAAGGAATTTTGTAAAACGTGGAGCTTACATAAAAGTATTTCCATACGATGCATCTTTTGAGGATTTACATTCATGGAATCCTGATGGGTATTTTATATCTAATGGACCTGGAGATCCAGAACCATTAATTGAAGCACAGAAATTAGCTAAAGAAATTATTCAAAGAGACCTGCCTTTATTTGGGATTTGTTTAGGTCACCAAGTTATTGCATTAGCAAACGGAATCTCTACCTATAAAATGCACAATGGCCACAGAGGTATAAACCATCCAGTAAAAAACCTACTTACGGGTAAAGGTGAAATTACTTCTCAAAATCATGGTTTTGCTATTAATAGAGAAGAGACAGAATCTCATTCAGATATAGAAATAACTCATGTTCATTTAAATGATCAGACAGTTGCAGGTATTCGATTAAAAAATAAAAATTGTTTTTCTGTTCAGTACCATCCAGAAGCAAGTCCTGGACCACATGATGCAGAATACCTATTCGATCAGTTCATGGAATACATAAAAAAATAAACATACATTAATTTTATTATCATATTCATAATCATAATTTCTTTTTTTTATTAATTTTATTAAAAAATAACAATTTTTTGTTATTTATGCTTGCAGTTTTGATAATATGTATTACTTTTACAGAGGTGATGTTTAACATCACTTTCTTTTTCATAGCAATTTTTCCCACTCTCAGGAGTGGGTTTTTTTGTGCTATCTATAGCTATTAATTTCATTTCTTAGATGAAATCGTTTTCGTAATAATTTAATGTTATTATAAATAAAACCAGTCCTTATTATGTAATTTAGCTTCTTATACAAATATAAAATTTTAGTACTATGAGTATTATTATCAATGTTCACGCGAGGCAAATTTTTGATTCTAGAGGAAATCCAACTATAGAAGTTGATGTTACTACAGAAAATGGAGTTTTAGGTAGAGCAGCAGTTCCTTCTGGAGCTTCTACCGGAGAACATGAAGCAGTAGAGTTAAGAGACGGAGGTAAAGATTATATGGGAAAAGGTGTTTTAAATGCCATAGATAATGTGAATACATTAATTGCCCAAGAATTACTTGGATTTTCTGTTTTTGAGCAAAATAAAATAGATCAGAAGATGATCTATCTAGACGGTACACCTAATAAATCAAAGCTAGGAGCAAATGCTATTTTAGGAGTTTCTTTAGCTGCTGCAAAAGCTGCTGCAAATGAGTTAGGAATGCCATTGTATAGATATATTGGTGGTGTTTCTGCCAATACACTACCAGTTCCAATGATGAATATTATCAATGGAGGATCTCATTCAGATGCACCAATAGCATTTCAAGAGTTTATGGTTATGCCAGTAAAAGCAGCTAACTTTTCTCAGGCAATGCAAATGGGATCTGAAATTTTTCATAATTTAAAAAAAGTACTGCATGACAGGAATTTATCAACCGCTGTTGGTGATGAAGGAGGTTTTGCTCCAACACTAGAAGGTACTGAAGATGCATTAGATACGATAGCCTTAGCCGTAAAAAACGCTGGATACACATTAGGTGATGAAATTATGATAGCATTAGATTGTGCAGCAGCCGAATTTTATGTTGATGGTAACTATGACTACTCAAAGTTTGAGGGGGCAACAGGAAAAATAAGATCAAGTCAAGAACAAGCAGATTATTTAGCTGAGTTAGCTGCTAACTATCCTATTATCTCAATTGAAGATGGGATGGATGAAAATGACTGGGAAGGTTGGAAATATCTGACGGAGAAGATAGGTCATAAAGTTCAGTTAGTAGGAGATGATTTATTTGTCACAAACGTGAAGCGTTTGTCTCGAGGAATTGAAAACGGAATAGCAAACTCTATTTTAATTAAGGTAAATCAAATAGGAACATTAACTGAAACAATAGATGCTGTTCATATGGCAAAAAATGCAGGGTATACCTCTGTGATGAGTCATCGCTCAGGAGAAACTGAAGACACAACAATTGCAGATTTATCTGTAGCATTAAATTGCGGACAAATAAAGACTGGATCAGCATCGCGTTCAGATCGTATGGCTAAATACAATCAATTATTAAGAATAGAAGAAGAATTAGGGAATATTGCCTATTTTCCTCAAGAAAAAGCATTTAACATATAAGCAATTATACAAACATCTAATTAAAACCTCATTATGTATATTTTGAGGTTTTTTTTATGATCTTATAATTAGAGAACCTTATTATTTCATATTCAAAAACTATCCTAGCTTTTTTTAAAAATCCTTTAAAATGGCTATATTTGTAAGACTTCTTAATAAATAAAAATATACAGATAATGATAGATAAGGCGAAATTGCAGATTGGGGATGATTCATATGAATTTCCATTAATAGTAGGTACTGAAAATGAAGTCGCTATAGATATTAAAACTCTAAGAGGAGTTACTGATGGAGTTATTACTATAGATGCAGGTTATAAAAACACAGGAGCCTGCCAAAGTGCTATCACTTTTTTAGATGGAGAAAAAGGAATTTTGCGCTATCGAGGTTATTCAATTGAAGAGTTAGCTGAAAAAGCAGATTTCTTAGAAGTAGCTTTTCTTCTCATATTTGGAGAACTTCCTTCCAAAGAAGAACTCCAAAAATTTCATGAAGACATTAAAGAAAATTCAATCGTAGATGATGATGTTAGAAAAATATTAGATGCATTTCCAAAATCAGCTCATCCCATGGGTGTTCTATCGTCTCTTACTAGCGCTCTTACCGCTTTTAACCCCTCTAATGATAAAATAAATAACATCGATTATGAACGAACTAAGAAAGCTTTATATGATAATATTGTTAAAGTACTAGGAAAAATCCCTGTATTGGTGTCATGGACTTACAGAAAGAAGCTTGGTTTACCTCTTGAGTATGGAGATAATTCTTTGGGTTATGTTGAAAATATTTTAAAAATGATGTTTAAGAAACCAAATGAGGATTATGTTCCTAATCAAGTTATCATTACAGCCTTAAACAAACTTCTCATTTTACATGCAGACCACGAGCAGAATTGTTCAACATCTACGGTTCGTATAGTTGGTTCATCTCATGCAGGTTTATTTGCTTCCATTTCATCTGGCATTTCTGCTTTGTGGGGTCCATTGCATGGAGGTGCAAATCAAGCTGTACTCGAAATGTTAGAAGCTATTAGAGAAGATGGTGGAGACACAAAAAAATATATGGCAAAGGCCAAAGATAAAAATGACCCATTTAGACTCATGGGTTTTGGTCACAGAGTGTATAAGAATTTTGATCCAAGAGCTAAAATTATTAAAGTGGCTGCTTATGAGGTATTAAATGATTTGGGAATTGATGATCCTATTTTAGAAATTGCAAAATCTCTAGAAAAAGAAGCCCTATCTGATGCTTATTTTGTTGATCGTAAATTGTATCCAAATGTAGACTTTTACTCCGGTATAATTTATAGAGCTATGGGAATTCCTGTAGATACTTTTACCGTTATGTTCGCACTTGGCCGAATTCCTGGATGGATTGGCCATTGGCGCGAAATGCGTTTAAGAAAAGAACCTATTGGACGTCCGCGTCAAATTTATACTGGTGAAACTTACAGAGTATTTAAAAGTATCTCTCAAAGATAGATTTCGAAATCATTTTAGCCACACAAACTAAATATATCTAGTTCACTTGTTTTTTAGTTTCTTATTTTTAGATTTTAATATCTTTAACTCTATCGTATGTTATACTTAAATATTCAAAACGAAACATCTCGATTAAGAGCTGTTGTTTTGGGAACAGCATTTCATAATGGGCCCATACCAACTGAAGAAGAGTGTTACGATCCAAAAAGTAAAATACACGTTATAGCTGGAACGTATCCGAAAGAACAAGACATGATCTTAGAAATGGAGTCAGTTGCGAGGGTGTTTAAAAAATATGGTATAAAAGTATTTCGACCAGAGATTATAGAAAATTACAATCAAATATTTTCAAGAGATATTGGTTTTGTGATAGAAGATAAGTTTATTACAGCTAATATACTTCCGGACAGAGACCAAGAAATTCTAGCAATAGATCATGTCTTAGATCAAATACCAAAAGAAAATAGAATTTCACTACCAGAAGATTGTCACGTTGAAGGTGGAGATGTAATGCCATGGAATAATTATATTTTTATAGGCACTTACTCAGGGAAGGATTATTCAGAGTATATTACTGCAAGAACAAATGTGAATGCTGTAGAGGCAATACAAGAGTTATTTCCAGATAAAATCGTAAAATCATTTGAATTAAGAAAATCAAATGATAACGCAAAAGACAATGCATTGCATCTAGATTGTTGTTTTCAACCTATAGGAAAAGACAAAGCGATTCTTCACAAAAACGGATTTTTAGTTGAAAAAGAATTCAAGTGGTTGGTAGATTTTTTTGGTAAAGAGAATGTTTTTGAAATATCTAAGGATGAAATGTATCAGATGAATAGCAACGTTTTTTCTATTTCTGAAAATATTATAGTTTCAGAACAGAATTTTACAAGGTTAAATTCGTGGCTCGTAGAAAAGGGTTTTACAGTAGAAAAAGTACCTTATTCAGAAATTGCCAAACAAGAAGGCTTATTACGTTGTTCTACATTACCTTTAGTAAGAGATTAAATTAAATACTATTATCTATGTATCGTTCATTTATTGTAAGAAGTGCATTTTTTATTTTTTTATTGAATTCGGCTATTATATTTTCTCAAAAAATATCAACAGCTGAACTTAAAGTTTTACAAACTATAGAAACCAATAACGAAGAAGCTATTGTTTTTTTAGAAAAAATTGTCAATATTAATAGCGGCACCATGAATCATAAAGGTGTGAAACAGATTGGAATGGTTTTTAGAGACGCTTTTGATGAAATTGATTTTCAAACGAATTGGATAGATCTATCTGAAGTGAATAGATCAGGGCATTTGTTTGCAGAAACAAAAAAAAGCCAAAATACTACAGGGAAAAAATTATTACTCATTGGGCATTTAGATACTGTTTTTGAGGAAGATAGTCCATTTCAAGAGTTTGAAAAAATAAACGATAGCATTGCAATAGCACCAGGAGGAAATGACATGAAAGGTGGAAACGTAGTTATATTATATGCCTTAAAAGCACTTGTTGAAAACAACCTATTAAACAATTCTCAAATAATTGTTGCATTTACTGGAGACGAAGAATCTACAGGGAAACCACTATCTATTAGTAGAAAAGATTTAATTAATGCCGCAAAAAGAAGTGATGTAGCTTTGGGTTTTGAAACCTCTACAGGGTTTGACAACGCTTCAATAGCCAGAAGAGGGGCTTCTGGATGGCAAGTTGAAGTTACAGGGAAACGAGCACACTCCTCAGGAATTTTTAATGAAAAAGTTGGGGCAGGAGCAATTTTTGAACTTTCCAGAATTTTAAACGAATTTTATAACAAGGTAAAAGGAGAAAAATACCTAACATTTAACCCAGGTGTTATTATAGGGGGAACTCAAGTTAGTTTAGAGGCTTCTCTGAGCAAAGGAAATGCATTTGGTAAAAGTAATGTAGTGTCTCAAAAAGCAATTGTAAAAGGAGGCTTACGATTTATATCAGAAGAACAAAAAGAAAACGCACGTACTAAAATGCGCCAGGTTGTGTCTAATAATTTACCTCAAACTTCAGCGATCATTACTTTCACAGATAGTTATCCTGCCATGTTTCCAACAGAGGGAAATAAAGATCTGTTAGACAAATTAAATCAGGTTAGTTTAGATTTAAATCAATCTGGAGTTAAAGCTTATGATCCTTCAAAACGAGGAGCAGCAGATGTTTCTTTTGTTGCTGAGTATGTAGATTGTTTAGATGGTCTAGGTGTCATGGGTACTGGAGCACACACACCAAATGAAACCGTAAACTTGAAAACCATAGAAGCTTTAACTAAAAGAACAGCCATTCTCATTTATAGACTTATAAATGAATAGATATCATTAAAAAAGTCCATCATTATTTGATGGACTTTATATTATGAATTAAAAAATAGCTAACTATGGTAAAATAACTCTATTAATTGCGTGGATAACTCCATTATCTGCTTGTACGTTTGTAGCAATAATATCGATTATTCTTCCAGAATTGTCAGTTAAAGTAGCCCCACCAGTTACATTGGCAGTTATATCTCCGCCCAATGTGGGAACAGTCATGTTATCAGTTAAATCAGTATCAAATACATTTAAACCTGCCACAACATGATTTTTAAGCACTGCGTCTAATGTTGGCTCATCAATATCAGCTAATCCTGCAATACTTAACTCACTTAGTAGTGATCCAAATGCATCATTGGTTGGTGCAAATACAGTAAAAGGCGCTGGTGAAGTTCCTGTTGCTGTAGACAATACACCTACAAAATTGGTTGTTAAGTCATCTCTTGTTAATGCAGCAACTAAGGTTGAAAAAGTTGGATCAGCTACAGCAAAAGTAACAACACTTGGCAATCCAATGACAGCGTCTACAACGTGTACAATTCCATTGTCAGCTAATATATCTGCCATACTAACTGATGAAACACCATTAAATCTAACTCCGTTAGAAATGTCTATATATAAAGACATTCCAGTGCCAGAAGCAGAGCTCGTAGCCAAAGTATTTGCATAGCCTGTTGATAAGTCAGTTGACGCTATTGAGCCACTAACAACATGATTTAGTAAAATATTGGTTAAAATATCTACTGGAACATCATCTAAACTACTAAATCCATTGCTAGTTAAAAATGCTGCAAAGGCCTCATTTGTAGGAGCTAGAACAGTAAAAGGTCCATCACCTGCAAGTGTTGTAACTAAATTAGCTTTTTGTAAAGCCGCCACTAAACTTGTGAGATTATCAGAAGCAACTGCTATATCAACAATGGTGTTTGTTTCTGGAATAATTACAACGTCAGTGTCATCGTCTTTACAAGATTGAAATAATAATAAACCAATAATTAGAGTGGGAATAATTTTTTTTAATGTTTTCATAAAATTCATTTAAATGTTTTTGTTTAACAAATTTATTGATTCGTTAAACAGTTTTAAGAATCATTAGTGTTAAATAAAATTTAAAATTCTGTAAACAATTGTTTAACTTTTATTTATGAATTTATAGTATTTAATAAACAAGTTTTTTTTGTATTAACACATTATTTTTTTGGAAAAAAAAGTATAGTTTTGTTGTATCAATAAAGTTAAATGAAACAAACTACAAATAGCATACTAATGATTCGTCCTATTAACTTTAGGATGAACGAGCAAACAGCCGTTAATAACTATTATCAAAGAGTATTAGATGACCTTTTACCAGCTAATGTAAATGTTAATGCTCAAAAAGAGTTTGATAATTATGTAGAAAAGTTGGAGTCACATGGAATTCATGTAATCGTTATTTCTGATATAGGAGGTTCTGATACTCCAGATTCTATCTATCCAAATAACTGGATTTCTTTTCATGAAAATGGTACGGTAGGCTTATATCCAATGTTTGCAGAGAACAGACGCTTTGAAAGAAGAGAAGATATCCTAGATCAACTAGAAGAAAAGGGCTTCATTATTAAAAATACGATTGATTATTCTGCCGCAGAACAAGACGATGTTTTCTTAGAAGGAACAGGGAGTTTATTATTAGATAGAGTTAATAGAAAGGCATATTGTGCTTTGTCACCAAGAGCTGATGAAGATTTATTCATTGAATTTTGTGAAGACTTTGAATACACACCTGTAGTTTTTAGTGCAAATCAAACAGTAGATAACAAAAGAGAACCAATTTACCACACCAATGTAATGATGTGTTTGGCAGAAACGTTTGCTGTTATTTGTTTGGCTAGTATAGATGATAAAAAAGAGCGAAAGAATGTGTTAAAACATTTGAAAGAAGATGGTAAAAAAGTTATCGAAATATCTGAAGAGCAAGTAACCAAATTTGCTGGAAATATGTTACAAGTTCGTGGAGCAAATGACGAGTTATTTTTAGTGATGAGTGAAGCTGCACATGATTCATTAAATCAATCACAATTAGCACAAATAGGAAATCATTGTAAAATTATAACCAGTTCTTTAGATACTATTGAAGCCTGTGGAGGAGGAAGTGCTCGATGTATGATGGCTGAGGTTTTTTTACCTAGAGGCTAGGCAATAGCTTTGTAAATAATTATTTTTTAATAACTTTTTTAACAACCTTTCTATCATTTTTAAATTCAATCTTTAAAAGGTATACCCCTTTTGAAATATTTTTAAGATCAATTTCATCTTGTTTTTTTTTGAAAAAAATAGTTCTTCCATCTAAAGAAAATAAACTGAATGAATGAATTTCTTGAGGGTTACTCTTTTGAATAATTTCAAAGTAGTCTTCAATTGGGTTTGGAAATACATGTATTAATTTAGAAAACTCATCATCAGTTGTTGATAGCAAATTATCTAGCGGATTGTAAAACTCATATAGCTTTTGAGGAAACTCAAAGGTAACAGCACCAATATTAGTCGAGAAAAACTCTCTTGAAATATAATATTTTGAATCTTCAAAAAAAGTAATTCCCTCTATTTGACTTCCCTGTTCTAAAAAAATATCACCTACAAGGTCTATTCTTGTTGGGTTTCCTCCGAAAAGATCTAGTGAAGATGGTCTATTATGGTCCACGTAAAGTAAAAAAGGTGTAAGTGTATTATTATATCCACAAAGCAAAAAACCATCAGTACCAGCATTGTAACTAACTCCTGTAATTAAGCCTTGTGGATCATATGAACTTACTTTTTCTGCAGAATAATTTCCAACTATTGTAGGGACAACATAGACATTTGTTTTAAAATCAATCCAGTTTTTTGTGAAAATCAATATTTGACCTTGATATATAGTAATGGCTTCAGCATCAAAATTGGTATTGTTTGGTTGAGATGTAAAATCTGATTGATCATCATATGAAAATGATATTACTTCAGCAGTAATATTTGTAGAAGAAATATAATCGGATTTTAAGATTTTATAAATTTTTAGATCATTTCTATTTCCGTTGTTATTACCAATGTCAGCAATATAAATATGTGTATCATCCTGACTAATATCTTCCCAATCTATATTATTTGCATTTGTGATAGCAATTGACCTTGAAATACTTCCACTGATAGTGTCAATTTCGTAGAGCTTAGCATTATCGCCACTATCATTGTGTGTAATCAGTTTTCCATTAAAAAAAATTAGTCCAGAAGTTTCATTTATATCAGTTGGAAGTTCATATTTTTCAATCAAACTAAATTCTTGGCTAATAGAATTAAGACTAAAAATAAAAAATAGTATGTAGGAGATTTTTTTAATCATATTTATTCTAAAATTTCTTCAATAACTTTGCCTGAATTTCCATTCGGGAACTCTACTTCTAATAGTGTTGCTAAAGTAGGAGCAATATCTCTCACAAAGTAGCTTTTATGAGATAACCCTTTTTTAATTCCTGCACCATAAAAAATGATCGGTACATGTGTATCGTAGCTATATGCAGAACCATGTGTTGTTCCTGTTTTTCCTCTTGAGATTGTTCCTGGTGTTGGAATTAATAGTATGTCTCCGGAAATTTTTTGATTATAACTATTTTGTATCTTTTCTAAAACTCCTGACGTAAATTGTGTTGTTTGGAGAGTTTTTGCGGTAACAGTTTTGTAAATTCCATCGAATAATAAAGCTTCTTCAGCAAAAATATTTGCAACTTCTACTAGATTCAATTGTAACTGTTTGATTTTTTCTTTGTCTAAGAAAATTTGATAGTTAGATACATTTTCAATCAAATATTCGCTCCCAAAATGAGACTTAGATACTTCAGTTAAAAATTCTGTAAATTCTTTATCTCTAAAATAAGGAGCTGGGATATTTAAAGATTGAAGATATGCAGGCACTTGAGATGCTCCGTGATCTGCAGTTAGAAAGATAGTATATTTCCCAATACCAACTTCAGTGTCTAAAAACTGTAATAAATCTGCTATGTTTTGATCAAACCTTAAATATGTGTCTTCAATTTCTATAGCATCTGTTCCGTATTGGTGTCCCACGTAATCTGTGCTAGAAAAACTAATAGCTAGAAAATCTATAGCATCACTTTTCCCTAAATGCTCTCCTACAATAGCTGATTTTACAAAATCTAAAGTTAAATCGTTCCCAAATGGAGTTCCTTTAATTATATCATAATTTCCGTTTTTTTCTCTAAGCATAGGAAGATTGTGAGGGAAAGTTGGAGAAGTTTCGCCTATAAAAGTTCCTTCATAAGGATTATTATCAATTAAACTTTGTGTGTAACTGTCTATTGGATACAATGTTTTCCATGGCTTTGATAAATAGTCATCTACTTTATTATTTGAATTAAAATCTTTAACCCAAGTAGGAAGTTCATCCATATAGTAAGAACTGGTAATCCATTTATTCTCATCTTTCCCCTCATACCAGTAAGCACCTGTAGCTGTGTGTCCAGCAGGCAACACTGAAGATCTATCTTTTATGGCAATTCCTATTGATTTCCCTCTCATATTTTGTCCCAAGCGTACTTGATCTGTAATGGTAGTTGTAACCATCCTTTTGGGTGATTTTTCACCAGAATTACTATTGGTGCCAACAGATCTATAGGTAGCATCGTCTACGCAATAAATAGATTTCTTCAAATACTTATCATACCAGTTATTTCCAATAACACCATGCTGGTTTGGACTTGTTCCAGTATATGCAGATGCATGTCCTACAGCAGTATAGGTTCCTATGTAGTTAAAGTGAGCATTGGTTAATGAATACCCTTCATTTAAAAGTTTTTTAAATCCATAGTCACCATATCTATTGACATATTTTGTTAAATAATCATATCGCATTTGATCCACGACAATTCCAACAACTAAGGATGGTTTTATATTGTTTTTTGTACTTTTTTTACAACTATAAAGTGTTGAACCAATACAGAAAAGTAACAATAAGTATTTTTTCATGAATTATGATTTAATATCCATGTCAAAAGTAATTATTTTTAGTTTCATCCTTGTTATTATTCGTAAGGTTAACGATATTTTAATACTTTAGCATAAAGAAAAAAAAGGATGACTTACCTTAAACATATCGGTAAATATTTTATGATGCTTGCTCAGGTTTTTAAAAGACCACAAAAAGCAAGAGTTTTTAAAGAAGCTCTCTTTAAGGAATTTGATGAATTAGGACTAAAGTCTTTAGGAATTGTGATTTTTATTTCTTTCTTTATAGGAGGAGTTATTGCTCTGCAAACCGCATTAAATATAGACAGTCCCTTTATACCGAAAAATTTAATTGGTTTTGCAACTAAACGATCTGTAATTTTAGAATTTGCTCCAACATTTTGCTCTATTATTTTAGCTGGAAAAGTAGGATCTTATATTACATCAAGTATTGGAACGATGAGAGTAACTGAACAAATAGATGCTCTAGAGGTAATGGGAATCAATTCTCTAAATTATTTGGTACTTCCTAAGGTATTAGCAACAATTTTCTTTTATCCATTTTTAATTGTTTTAGCCATGTTTCTTGGAATTTTTGGTGGTTGGGTAGTTGGTTTTACGTCAACAATGTTTTCTGAAATTGACTATATGGAAGGAATACAATTAGATTTTAACCCTTTTTTAGTGAAATATGCACTGATAAAAACATTGGTTTTTGCTTTTTTTATTGCCACAATTCCTTCTTACCACGGTTATTATGTTAAAGGAGGTTCTTTAGCAGTAGGTAAAGCGAGTACACAGGCAGTAGTTTGGACTATTATTTTGATTGTTATTGCAAATTATCTCTTAACTCAAATGCTACTAACCTAATGATTATTGTAAATAAATTACATAAAGGTTTTAATGATGTTCAAGTTTTAAACGGGATTTCAACTACTTTTGAACCAGGAAAAACAAGTTTAATCATAGGACAAAGCGGTTCTGGAAAGACAGTTTTCCTTAAGTCTCTGATTGGTTTGCATACACCAGAAAGTGGAACCATTTCTTTTGACGGGCGAATAAATACAAAGTTTACAACAGATGAAAAAAGACAATGGCGTCAAGAAATTGGAATGGTTTTTCAAGGAAGCGCTTTGTTTGATTCTCAGACTGTAGAGGATAATATAATGTTTCCTTTAAAGATGTTTAAGAAACAATCTGAAGAAGAAATGATAGAACGCGTAAATTTTGTTTTAGAACGAGTAAATCTAGAAAATTCAAATCATAAATTTCCTGCTGAACTTTCTGGAGGAATGCAAAAAAGAGTTGCCATAGCAAGGGCCATTGTAATGAATCCAAAATACCTATTTTGCGATGAACCAAATTCGGGCTTAGATCCAAATACTGCTATCTTAATTGACAATTTAATTCAAGAAATTACTGATGAATATAAAATAACAACAGTAATAAACACCCATGACATGAACTCTGTGATGGAAATTGGAGAGAAAATAGTCTTTTTAAAAGATGGTAAAAAAGCATGGGAAGGAAGCAATAAAGAGATCTTTAAAACTGATAATGAAGCTGTTGTGAAATTTGTTTATAGCTCTGAATTATTTAAAAAAGTACGACTTGCTTATTTAAATGAAACTAAATAAAAATTTAGTTTGAAAATTGATATTTTGCTTTTATATTTGCAGCCGCTAAGGAATAGATGACCTGGTAGCTCAGTTGGTAGAGCATCTCCCTTTTAAGGAGAGGGTCCTGGGTTCGAGCCCCAGCCCGGTCACAAAACTAAAAACTCTAAACGAAAGTTTAGAGTTTTTTTTTGCATAAACTTAAAGTTATATACTTTACTAAAGGGTATTGATTTCGTTGATGGAACTTCAACTCTATTGTTATTATATTTAAATAAAATACACAAGTTTGAATCTAAAAGTTAATTATTGAAATTAGACTGTTTTTTTTCTTTTTTGTATATTCACTCTATATAATTTATTACTATGGAACAAAACTCAGTAAAAGATAAATTTACAGAACAATCTAAACAAGATATTAAGAAAGATGCGAAAGGTTTGTTTGAAAGTATTAAAAAATTTCTTTTAGAGTTACTTGATTTTAGAGAAGATACAGATCATGTTGCTACTATTGAAGCTATAAAAGTAGATATTCCTTTTAAAGGCGCTACAGCTTGGATTTTAATTTTTGCTGTATTTGTAGCCTCCATAGGATTAAATGCAAACTCAACTGCAGTAGTTATTGGAGCTATGCTTATTTCTCCACTGATGGGACCTATTTTAGGAATAGGAATGTCTATTGCTATAAATGATATTGATACCCTTAGGAAATCACTCTCCAATTTGGCGACAATGATTATTTTAAGTTTACTTACTGCTTTTTTATTTTTTTATATATTTCCATTAAGTGAAGATAATTCTGAATTATTAGGGAGAGTTCGTCCTGATATTCGTGATGTTTTAATTGCTTTCTTTGGTGGTTTAGCTTTAATGGTAGCTAGAACTAAAAAAGGGACCGTCGCTTCTGTAATTTTTGGTGTTGCAATTGCTACAGCTTTAATGCCTCCTCTTTGTACAGCAGGTTATGGTTTAGCTGTAGGCAAATGGAGTTATTTCTTTGGAGCTATGTATTTGTTCTTAATCAATACAATTTTTATCGCTTTAGCTACATTTTTAGTTCTTAAGTTATTGAAGTTTCGAATGATTAGATACGCTAATTCTGCAAAACGAAAAAGGATAGCTCAACTAGCTTCTTTATTAGCTTTAGTAGTAATGATTCCCGCTTTATATACTTTTATTAAAGTATATAAAGAAAATAAAGTAAATACTCAGCTCTCTCTATTTATTAAGAATGAAATTAAGTCAAACAGATTATATCAATTAATGGATGATGAGTATATTGAAAAAGAAAAAAAACTGAGTTTGAATTTTTTTAATGAAGTTACTCAAGCTGAAAAAAATTCTTTACAGAATAGTTTATCAACAGATCCAAGATATGTTGATTGTAATGATATTATAATAGATATAAAAGGAAGTGATACAAAAAGTTTTGACTTAATAACAACTGCATACAAAGATAAGAGTGAAGAATTAAAGGAAACTAAAAATATTATTGATGGTTTACATATGCAAATAGAAGATTTAGAAGTAATAATTTCTTCTCTGAATAATAGGATAGAGCAGGATGCACTTAATGAAAATGAAAAAGCAATCGCTTTTAGTAGAATATCTAAAGATGCTAAGATTCGTTATAATGAAATTCTAGCAATAGGTTTTGCTAAGATATTGAGATCAAAAGATTTTATAAAAGTAGATACGATACCCCTTGTAACCATAAAGTGGGGTTCTAATATTAATGATAGTATCATTTCTTTAAAAGAATTAGAATTAAGGTCCTGGTTACAAGCCGAAATGAAATTAGATACATTATTTATAGATAGAGAAAAGTAGGGTATGTATTGTTTGAAGCTAGAATAAAAAGAGGTGTTAATTCATGATACTTTTTTTATTGCGTTATTTTTTATTTTATGTAAGAATTACTTCAGCATTTTGATTGAAAAGATAGACACGATTTGTCTCTAGTTGAATACACTCAAACCGTGTTCTTCTTTTGTTGCCTTTTCTGTATAACTTATCTCTAAAAATAAAAGTACTATTAACAGGAAGTTCAAATATAAAACTCTTTCCAATTTCTGCTATATTTTCTCTCAAAGCCAATGATAATTTCACATCACTATCTGTACTTGCTTTTGGGTTTTTTAAATATTGAGCCAGCGGTCCTAACATATCACTTGGATAGATAGTTGATTGTAAAAAAGGCAACATTAAATGTTGAAACTGTTGTTTCCATTCTTTTCCATGAGGCTGAACCCTGCCATACTTTTTAAAAGTTATATGATGCGCAATTTCATGAACTAACGTTAATAAAAACTGATAGGAATTTAAACTATTATTAATTGTAATTTGAAATTTCCCGTTGGGAAGTTTTCTAAAGTCACCATGTTTCGTCTGTCGTTGATTTACAATCTTTAGATTGATATCATGAAGCTTCATAAGTGATTGTACTAAATCAATAGCATTTTCTGGAATGTGTTTTTGAAAATTAGGTGTCACTGTTTTCTAAATCAATATGTGATAGATTTTCTACTATGTTAAGGTGTTGTATTAGATACTTGTAAGACTTTACCATTATAGAATTTGTTGGCAGTAGTTGCAAAATTATAAATATAATCTGCCATTTCATCTGCTTGTAAAGATGCTTGGTACTCTGGAAAAGCTTCCGCTAACATTTCTGTTTGGACAGCTCCTAAAGCTAATACATTAAAAGCAATTTCTTGTTCTTTATATTCTTCAGCAAGTAACTCTGATAGCGTAATTACAGCACCTTTTGCAGAGCTATATGCTGCTAATCCAGGAAATTTGAGACTTCCTTGGATTCCTCCCATGCTACTAATTGTGACTACATGACTCCCTTTTTTTAAAAATGGAATACATATTTGTGTCAATACAGCAACACCAAAAACATTCACATCATATACCCTTAAAAAATCTTCTTTTGTTAAATTTTCAAAAGGTTTGTTAATTAAAAACCCAGCATTATGAATTAAAATATCTACCTCTTGCCAGTTTTCATGAATAAAGTTGGATGCTTTTTGTAAATCATTTTGATTACATACATCTACTGCTAGGGTAGTGATATTTTTTAGTTGTAAATCATCTAAAGGTTTCTGATTTCTAGAAAGAGCCAATACCTGAAAATTATTTTTGGCAAATTGTTGTGCTAATTCAAAACCAATTCCTCTGCTAGTACCTGTAATGATTACTTTTTTCATGTGTTTTATCCTATTTTTAACGGTAATTTCTTTTTGAAGTAACGTTTGTATTTAGTTGTTATCGATGTTATTATATATAACATCAAATAAGAATCTAAGTTACTACCATGAAAGATCTTTTACACTGCCAATCTAGGTTTTTTTTTTATACATTTATAATCAACTTAAATATTTATTGCTTTTTACCCTATTTTAAAACTTTTTATTATGAATAAACTTATTTTATTGTGTGTATTCTTCTTCTCATTACAAGTTCTAGTAGCTCAGAATTCTTTTATACTATGCGGAAAACTATTGAATGTAGAGAATGGGGAGCTAGAATCTGAAAAAACAATAGTTGTTCACGAAAATAAGATTATAAATATATTTGACGGGTATGTTCAGCCAAGAAATAAGATTGATAAAATTATCAATCTAAAAGATAAAGTAGTGATGCCTGGATTGATTGATATGCACGTTCATATTGAGCAGGAATCTAGTACGAAGACAAGATTAAATAAGTACATTCTTAATGAAGCAGACATTGCATTTAATGCAACTATGTATGCAAAAAGCACCTTATTGTCAGGTTTCACGACAGTTAGGGATTTAGGAGGTTCTGGAGTAAATATTTCTTTAAAGAGAGCTATAGCCTCCAATAAAGTAACTGGTCCAAGAATTTTAACAGCAGGAAAATCTTTAGCAACAACGGGAGGACATGCTGATCCTACAAACGGAAGTAGTAGAAAGCTGTTAGGAGATCCAGGTCCAAAAGAAGGTGTCGTTAATAGTGTTTCAGATGCTAAAAAAGCTGTGAGGCAAAGGTATAAAAATGGCGCTGATTGGATTAAAATCACTGCTACAGGTGGTGTATTGAGTGTTGCTAAAAGTGGAGAAAATCCTCAGTTTACTATTCAAGAGATAAAAGCTATCTGTGATACCGCTAAAGATTACGGAATGTCAGTAGCAGCACATGCACACGGAGATAAAGGAATGCGACGAGCAATTATTGGAGGTGTAAAAACAATTGAACATGGAACTCTAATGAGTGATGAAACGATGGAGTTAATGAAAAAATATGATGTGTATTTAGTACCTACAATTTCTGCAGGTAAAGAAGTCGTTAAAAAAGCAAAAATTAAAGGTTATTTCCCTGCAATTATCGTCCCCAAAGCTTTGGCAGTTGGCCCTAAAAGTCAATTAACTTTTGCAAAAGCATATAAAAAAGGAGTTGGAATTGCATTTGGAACTGATGCGGGTGTTTTTAAACATGGTGACAATGGAAAAGAATTTGGTTTTATGGTTGATGCAGGAATGCCAGCCATAGAAGCTATTCAATCTGCAACCATTACCAATGCGAAAATTCTATTGATGGAGACTGAGATTGGTCAAGTTAAAAAAGGATTTTTTGCAGATATTATTGCTGTAAATGATGATCCAACTAAGAATATATCAACTATGGAAAATGTAGTTTTTGTTATGAAAGATGGAAGGGTTTATAAGCAAGAATAATTTTATCACTTATAAAACCTCCCTTTAAACTCAATTAAAACTATTCGTTATTAATTGTCCTTTAGAAATCGATATGCTGATAGGCACCAGTATCTGGACTTATAGTTCTACTAACTCCTAAGATATCCAAAGGAACAAGGTTTGCTCCGATAGAATTTCCAAAATTAATAGCTTGGCTTTCTTGTCCAATTATATAATCATTGTCAGATGTATTTCTAAAATGTGAAACCCCATTTAAAAGAATGTTATCATACAAACTAGTATTATTAAAATCTACTTCAGGAATTCCTTCAAGTAAGTTATTGACATCAGTAAATTTTATCAAAGAGTTTGTAACCTTAAAATTGAAAAGACTACCATCAACTCTGTCTGGAAGAAATTCAATATTATTATTTCCATCAATAATACAATTGGTAAAATTAGCAGCTATTAAATCTCTAGTTTCTGTAATTTCTTGACCAGTAGTGTTGTTGTAGGTAAAATAATTATTTACATAAACAGCTTGCAAAGATCGAATTCCATTATTCCAGTAATTTGCAAAAGTACTATGTGTGAAATTATATGAACCACCAATAACACAAGCTAAAGATGCTTCTCCAGCATTCCCAATAACTAAGTTTTCTCCAATGATACTGGTTTCTCTAGCTAAAACACCAAAGTTTGAATGATTAAATATTTCTGTATTTTTTATTGTTAGTGTTGGAGCAGAGGTTGAAGCAATAGAGTCTACGAGAATTCCAATAATTCCATTTTTTATTTGAGCATAATTAATTTCGTTTTCTATACTTCCGGCTCTAAGCCATATGGTTCCCCATTGTCCGGGTATGGTGCCAAATGAATTTTCTAATCTATCTCCCTCAAAAACAACTTTTTCATTTAGCGTTCCATTTACTTTTAAGCTGGCGTCTTTGTCAATAATTAAACCAGAATTGTCATGAAAATAAATCTTCGCACCAGGTGTAATTGTTAATACTTTATTAGATGGGACGGCCGCATAACCATAAATAACAGTTGGTTTTATATTTGTAAAATTAAGTTCATCATTTGTTAAAAAGCGTCCTCTAATAGTTGTTGGTTGGCCATTTAATGCTAACGAATCAATCTTTAAGGTCAGAGGGTCTCTTCCAGGATATATAAAGTTAGCATCTTGTACTAAAGTTACAAGATCTACACCTTGTCGGTTCATTCCTGTATCAAATAAAATTCTATCGGTGTACAAAGGATTTGAAACTGATGCAACATTAACAGTAGTTTCAATAAAAATAAAAATGCTGTCTTTAGAAAGAATATCAATATTTTCAAAATCTTTACCAGGTATTCCATCAACATTTAATCGATAATTAGAATCCAGACCTCTTTCTAGAGAAATAGCAGGAATGGTAATATCATCATTTCCTCTGTTATAAACTTTTAGATTGTAGGTTGCAGATCCAATATTAGTAAATATTGTATCTAAAAAGACAGTGTCTTTAGAGAATTCTAACATACCGATGCTAGGCATCGTGCTAAAGTTTTTACGACAAGATGAAATAGATAGTATTAGTAGTAAACAAAGTAGTGTAAATACGTGTGATATTATATTTTTTTTTGTCAACTTGAGTGATTTTTTTAAAATTTATGTTGAGTATTTTCAACCCTAGTCACTATTGAAACTTCGAACTCAATTAAGATTTTTATAAAAGTATAACTTTAATATGAGTTAATTATTGTTTTTTGATAAGTTCTATTTCGAAGAGTTTTTTCCAGTTTTTTCCCGTCACAAACAATCGATTTCTTTCTTTATCAAAGGCAATTCCATTTAGTACGTCATTATCTTTAACTAGTTTTTGTGTTTTCTCCATTTCTTTAACTAAGTCAGTTAAATTTACAATTCCTTCAACAATTCCATTGTTTGGATTGATAATCGCTATTAAAGGTTTTTGCCAATAATTCGCGTAAATTTCCCCATCAACAAACTCTAATTCATTTAGTTTAGGTATGCTTTGTTTGTTGGTGTAGGCTTCAATATATCTTTTCTCTTGTTGTGTTGAGGAATCTAAAAACCAAATTTTACTAGTTCCATCAGATTTAATTAATTCAGTATTAGAATGTGTTAAACCCCAGCCTTGTTTGCTTTTATTGTAAGAAAACTCACTCTCAAGTTCAAATGTTTCTAGATTGTAGACAAAACCTTTGTTTGCTTTCCAAGTCAAGAAAAATATTTTACCATCAACAATTGTCATTCCTTCCCCAAAATATCTTTTGTCAAGGTTAATTTTCTGTACTACTTTTCCTGTTTTTAGTTCAACCTTTCTTAACGAAGATTTTCCATTTTGACCTGTAGTTTCGTATAAGAAACCATTATAATATTCTAATCCTTGTGTGAAGGCATTTCCATCATGTGGATAGGTGTTTAGAATTTTAAAATCATATGATGTAAAAGGAACATTAGAGAATACTTCTACAGAATTATTAACTCTTTTGCTTTTCTGATCGCCATAAATTACCATAGCAGAGATAATTTGCTTACCAGTTCCGTACTTTTTAGTATCTAAGGTAAACGATAAATTTGTAGACGAAACTTCTTTTCCATTTACAAAAAATGTTACTTTTTCTATTGGATAGTTGTTTGCTTCCGATAAACTAATTTCTATTTTATCATCAAGTACTGCTTTATTAGGAGCTTTAATTGAAAGGTTATATTGAGGTTCGCAAGAAGTTACAATAATGATAGTTAGTAATAAAACAAAAAATGTATGGATGGTTTTCATTCAGGTTATTTTTTACACAAATAAAACAATTTATTTGTTTGTAAATTGAAAAATATAGTTAAATTTGCAACCTCAAAAGAATAAATATGTTTTTTTGACAAAAACAGGAGTAAGCTTTACCAACTTTACTCTTTGTGAAACGAAATAGTAGAATATTTAAAGATAGTAAACATGAGAAAAGGAATACATCCAGAAAATTACAGAATGGTAGCATTTAAAGATATGTCTAATGAAGATGTTTTTTTAACACGTTCTACTGCCAACACAAAAGAAACGTTAGAAGTTGACGGTGTTGAGTATCCTTTAATAAAATTAGAGATTTCAAGAACATCTCATCCATTTTATACTGGTAAATCTAAATTAGTAGATACTGCAGGGCGTATTGATAAGTTCAAAACTAAATATGCAAAATTCAAAAAATAAATTTTGAATACACTATAAAAAAAAGCCTCGACATGTCGAGGCTTTTTTTATGCTTGGAGAGTAATGTTATTTTAGACTTCCATATAATCCTCAATAGGATTGCAAGAACAAATTAAGTTTCTATCACCAAAGGCTTCATCAACTCTTCTAACTGTTGGCCAAAATTTATTATCGTACACAAATTCTAACGGAAATGCAGCCAGCTGTCTTGAATATGGGAAGTCCCATTCATCTGAAGTAATCATCGCCATGGTATGTGGTGCATTTTTAAGAACATTATTTGGTTTATCTTTCATTGCATATGCTACTTCTTTTCTGATGGCAATCATGGCATCACAAAAACGATCTAATTCTGCAATATTTTCAGATTCAGTAGGTTCAATCATCATAGTTCCAGCCACAGGGAAAGAAACGGTTGGAGCATGAAATCCGTAATCTATTAAACGTTTTGCAATGTCTACAACTTCAATTCCATTTTCTTTAAAATCACGACAATCAATAATCATTTCGTGTGCTGCTCTTCCCTTTTCACCTTTATATAAGGTCTTGTAATGTCCGTCTAAACGTTCTTTAATATAGTTCGCATTTAAGATAGCTACTCTGGTAGCATCAGTAACACCCTGTGCGCCTAGCATAGCAATGTATCCATAAGAAATTAAACAGGCTAAAGCACTTCCCCAGGGAGCTGCAGAAATAGCTGTAATAGCTTTTTCTCCGCCAGTAGGAATTATTGGGTTGTTTGGTAAAAAAGGAACCAACTGTGGGGCAACACAGATAGGGCCAACTCCTGGTCCACCACCACCATGTGGAATGGCAAATGTTTTATGCAGGTTTAGATGACAAACATCTGCGCCAATGGTAGCAGGATTTGTTAATCCAACTTGAGCATTCATATTAGCACCGTCCATATAAACTTGTCCGCCATTGTCATGAATGATTTGTGTAATTTCTTTAATAGCACTCTCAAAAACACCATGTGTAGAAGGATATGTCACCATTAAAGCAGCCAAGTTGTCTTTGTGTTTTAATGCTTTTTCTCTTAAATCATCTACATCAATATTTCCATTTTCTGCTGTTTTAGTCACAACTACTTTCATTCCTGCCATTACAGCAGATGCAGGGTTGGTACCATGAGCAGAAGCGGGTATTAAACAGATATTTCTATGATGATCATCATTGTTCATGTGATATGCTCTGATGGTCATTAAACCAGCAAATTCACCTTGAGCACCAGAATTTGGTTGTAATGAAGTTCCAGCAAAACCTGTGATCTCATTCAGCTGTTCTTCTAATTTTTTTAATACTTCTTGATATCCCTCTGCTTGATTTAAAGGAACAAACGGATGAATATTTCCCCAATTAGCAAGGCTAAGAGGTAGCATTTCAGAAGCAGCATTTAATTTCATAGTACAAGACCCTAAAGAGATCATAGAATGATTTAATGCCAAATCTTTTCGCTCTAATCGTTTGATATAGCGCATCATTTCAGTTTCTGATTGAAATGAATTGAATATTTCGTTCTCTAAAAAAGGAGTATTCCTTTTTGCTAAATCAGGTATGGTATCAATTTCCACAAAATGAGTTACTGTTGTGTTGGCAAGATTAAATGCTTTAGTAAAAGTATTTAGAATGGCATTAATTTCCTTTAGCCCAACTGTTTCATTTATTGAGATAGATATGGTATTGTTATCTATATAATTAAAATTGATTTCATGAGCTTCAGCAGTTGCTTTTAAAACAGTTGCCTCAACTTTTACCGTAATGGTATCAAAATAATGACTATTGGTTTGTGTAAAACCTAAATTACTCAAAGCATTTGCTAATGTTGTTGTGCTTCTGTGAACTGAGTCTGCTATAAATTGAATTCCATCTTTCCCGTGATAAGTAGCATACATGCCAGCCATCACAGCTAGCAATACTTGAGCTGTACAAATATTAGAGGTTGCTTTTTCTCTTTTAATGTGCTGTTCTCTGGTTTGAAGAGCCATACGTAGTGCACGATTACCATTTCTGTCTTTGGTAACTCCAATAATTCTTCCAGGAATACTTCTCTTATAAGCAGATTTGGTTGCAAAGTATCCTGCATGGGGCCCTCCATATCCTAGTGGAATTCCAAAGCGTTGTGTTGTTCCAACAACAACATCAGCACCGAGCTCTGCAGGTGCTTTTAATTTGACAAGAGATAAAATATCAGCAGCTACGGCTACTTTAATATTGTTAACATTTGCTTTCCGTATAAAATCTGTATAATCATAAACTTGGCCGTGTTTTCCTGGATATTGAACAATAGCACCATAAAATTCAGCAGAAAAATTAAATTCTTCATGATTTCCAATCACTAATTCTACACCAATAGGAATTGCTCTAGTTTTTAATACAGACAAGGTTTGAGGTAGTATATCTTCAGAAACGAAGAACTTGTGTGTGTTTGCTTTTTTTTGTGATCGTTCACGAACATCGTATAATAATGCCATGGCTTCAGCAGCTGCAGTAGATTCATCTAGTAAAGATGCGTTTGCTAATTCCATTCCAGTTAAATCACAAATCATTGTTTGATAATTTAACAAGGCTTCTAATCTCCCTTGGGCTATTTCAGCCTGGTAAGGAGTGTAGGCAGTATACCATCCTGGATTTTCAAGAACATTCCTTTTAATAACACTAGGAACAATAGCTTCATGATATCCTAAACCGATATAACTTCTAAAAACTTTGTTCTTTTTAGAAAGCTCTTCTATATGATTTAGATATTCATGTTCACTCATTGGAGCGTCTAAATTCAATGCTCCTTGCAAGCGAATATCCTCAGGAATTGTTTCATTAATTAATTGATCTAGAGTATCAACCCCAATGACATCTAGCATTTGCTTTTGTTCATTTTCACTAGGTCCAATATGTCTTCTTTGAAATGAGGTAGTATTCATTAATATACTGTTTAATTTTATTACAAAAATAACAAAAAAATGAGAGATTATTAACCTAATAAAAGCTAAAAAACAATCAATTCATCAACATAAAATTGTTGATAAAAGAATTCTTATTTTTGCTTGATGAGTTTCTTAAAATTAATCTTTAACTTCTATATTAATTCTAGTATTCATGTGGCTCTTGCTGTGTATGCTTTTGTTCGAATTACTGAAGTATACTTTGAGCTACCCTACAATGAAAACTTAGATTATTTTATTTTTTATGCAACCATTACTGGGTATAATTTTGTAAAGTATGCCGGAGTGGCTAAATTCTATCATATGAGCCTGACAAAAAGCATGCGATTGATACAGCTTTTTTCATTTTTTAGTTTTTGTATGCTGGTCTATTATGGTTTAAAGTTATCTACCAACACCTTGCTCTATTTTATTCCTTTTGGATTGCTAACAATAGTCTATATCGTTCCTTTTTTAGGAGGGTTTCAAAAGAATTTACGAAAAGTTAGTTATCTGAAAATATTTATAGTTGCCGGGGTATGGTCTGGAGTTACTTCTACCATTCCGCTGCTTGTTGGTGAATATCAAATAGAGAATGATATACTATTACTCTTTATACAACGAATGTTTTTTATTCTAGTTTTAATTCTTCCATTTGAAATTAGAGATATGCATTTAGATTTTAAACATATAAAAACACTCCCTCAAAAAATAGGGGTAGAAAAAACAAAAAAAGTAGGTTTTATTTTATTGCTATTTTCTTTAACCATGGAATTCCTGCTGACGGCATCGTTCACTAGTAAAAATATTTTTCTAACAATTTGTTCTGTATTATTATTTTTATTGATGCGTTCTTCTCAATATCAAACTAAATTTTATAGTTCATTTTGGGTAGAATCCTTACCAATAGTATGGTGGGTTTTACTCTTAATGTTTTAAAATAAATAGCTGAAAATTATCGTTTTAAATTCAATTTTAATCTATGAAAACGTTGTAGTAAAAAGTTAATTCAAAAATTAGATTATAGCGCTTCGTTTTGTAAATTTATGGCATAGAAAACACAAATATGATTCAGACAAAAAGAAATTTTGTATTTGATTTTGATAGTACGCTAACAAGCGTAGAAGCCTTGGACGTGTTGGCTGAAATTACCTTGGTAAACAATCCTGCTAAAGATCAAATTATTGACAAGATTATTGACATCACCAATTTAGGTATTGATGGAAAGATTTCTTTTACAGAATCATTAGAGCGAAGAATAAAACTACTGAACGCAAAAAAATCTGATTTACCAATACTTATTAATCAATTACGTAAAAAGGTTTCTGTATCTATTGAAAGAAATAAAGAGTTTTTTGAAAAATTCTCTGATGATATTTATGTAATTTCATGTGGTTTCAAAGAATTTATAGATGATATTGTAAAAGACTACAACATCCCAACAGAAAGAGTTTATGCAAATACATTTGAGTTTGATAAAAATGAAGTGATTGTTGGTTTTGATGCCAACAATGTTTTGTCTACCCACAACGGAAAAATACAATGCTTAAAAGATCTGGGACTTGAAGGAGAGATACAAGTAATAGGAGATGGTTACAGCGATTATGTTACAAGAGAAGCTGGGGTAGCAGACACCTTTTTTGCGTATACAGAAAATGTTTCCAGAGAGAAAACAATTGAAAATGCAGATTATATTACACCAAACTTTGATGAATTTTTATATGTAAACAAACTACCAAGAAATATTTCATATCCAAAAAATAGAATCAAAATTTTATTATTGGAGAATGTGCATCCAGATGCTTTTGAGAAATTATCTGGAGATGGCTTTACTGTGGAGACCGTAAAAACTAGTTTGTCTGAGAAAGAGCTTATTAAAAAGTTAGAAGGAGTTCATGTACTAGGAATTCGTTCTAAAACTCAAGTGACAAAAAAAGTGGTAGCATCTGCTACTAAATTAATGAGTATCGGAGCCTTTTGCATAGGAACCAAACAAATAGATTTAGAAGCTTGTAAAGAAAACGGAATCACTGTTTTTAATGCACCCTATAGCAATACACGTTCTGTAGTAGAATTGGCCATTGGTGAAATTATCATGCTCATGCGTTCTGTTTTTCAGAGAAGTACAGAGCTTCACAACGGGCAATGGAATAAAACAGCTCAGGGTTCGAGAGAAGTAAGAGGGAAGAAATTAGGGATTGTTGGTTATGGAAATATAGGAAAACAGTTATCTGTCTTGGCAGAAGCTTTAGGAATGGATGTGTATTATTATGATGTTGAAGATAAATTGGCATTAGGAAACGCAACTCGTATTCAAAACTTAGAAGACTTACTAGCAGTTTCAGATGTGATTACATTGCATATAGATGATAATGCTGCCAATAAAAATTTTATAGGAAAAGAGGAGTTAGCTCAAATGAAAGATGGCGCTTATTTAGTAAATCTTTCTAGAGGATTTGTGGTAGATGTTAAAGCACTTAAAGAGGCGCTAGAATCTGGAAAATTAGCCGGTGCAGCTGTAGATGTATATCCGGATGAGCCTAGAGCTAATGGAGATTATTATACGGACTTAAAAGGTCTAGATAATGTTATATTAACACCACATATAGGGGGAAGCACAGAAGAAGCACAGCGAGATATTGCAGATTTTGTTCCTGGAAAAATTATGGCCTATATAAATTCAGGAAATACTGTAGATGCAGTAAATTTTCCAAATATTAGATTGCCTAGACAAACAAAAGCACATCGGTTTTTACATATTCACAAGAATGTACCCGGAGTAATGGCCAATATTAATAGAGTATTGGCAGAGTTTGAACTTAATATTACAGGTCAGTTTTTATCTACAGATGTTTCAGTTGGTTATGTAATTACAGACATTGATAAAGAATACAATAAGAAAGTAATAAAAGCTTTAAAAAATGTAGATGGAACTATCAAGTTTCGAGTTTTATATTAAAAACGAGTTACGTTGATTTAGCTTTGGTGTTTCTTCAAAAAATATATAAAAATTATTTTCTAAAAAATGATTGTTCTATCTTTGAGAGCAATCGTTTTTTTATTAGATGACTTACCAAAATTCACTAGAGTTCGCCAAACAATTAGATAGAGATGATCCAATCTCTTACCTTAGAAAAGAATTTCATATTCCAAAAGATAAAGAGGGAAATGAATGGCTGTATTTCACTGGAAATTCTTTAGGCTTACAACCAAAGATAACCAAAGAATACATTAAGCAAGAGTTGGATGACTGGGCAAATTTTGGTGTAGAAGGTCATTTTGAAGCTAAAAACCCATGGATATCGTATCACGAGTTTTTAACCGATACAATGGCTAAAATTGTTGGCGCAAAACCCATAGAAGTAGTAGTAATGAATACCTTAACAACCAATCTTCATTTGTTAATGGTGTCTTTTTATCAGCCTACAAAAACTAAGTATAAAATAGTCATTGAAAGTGATGCTTTTCCTTCAGATAGATACGCAGTTCAGTCACAACTAGCTTTTCACGGATTTGACCCTGATGAAGCTTTAATAGAATGGAAGCCTAGAGCAGGAGATGTCTTACTTCAACTAGAAGATTTAGAGGCTATATTGGACGCACAAGGAGATGAGATAGCTTTGTTATTAATTGGTGGAGTAAATTATTACACAGGTCAGTACTTAGATATTAAAAAGATTGCTGATTTAGGTCATGCTAAAGATTGCATTGTTGGAATAGATTTAGCACATGGAGCAGGAAATATTCAACCAAATTTACACGACAGTTCAGTAGATTTTGCAGCTTGGTGTACGTATAAATATTTAAACTCAGGTCCGGGAAGTTTGTCTGGACTATTTGTGCACGAAAAACATGCACATAGAAAAGACCTGCCAAGGTTTGCTGGCTGGTGGAATCATAACAAAGAAACACGATTTGACATGCGGCAGCCTTTTGATGTAATGTCAGGAGCAGAGGGTTGGCAATTGAGTAATCCACCTATTTTATCTATGGCGGCTATTAGAGCATCGTTAGATATGTTTGAGAAAGTAGGGATGGATGTATTGCTTGAAAAGTCTAAAAAGCTGACTGGTTTTTTCGAGTATCTGGTCAATCAAATAGTATCAGATTCTATTAAAATAATAACACCAAGCAATCCAAACCAAAGAGGTTGTCAATTGTCTGTTCAGGTAGCAAATGCAGATAAAAATCTACATAAAAAATTAACAGAAAATAATATTATTACAGATTGGCGAGAACCAGATGTTATTAGATGTGCGCCAGTACCAATGTATACCAGTTTTGAAGATGTATATAGAATGGTAAATGTGTTAGAAAGCTTATTGTAAATGAATAAAAAAGAAAAAATACTCATAGTTGGAGCAGGTTTATGTGGCTCTTTATTAGCATTAAGAATGGCTCAAAGAGGCTATCAAGTAGAGGTCTATGAAAGTCGTTCAGACCTTCGGAATTCTGTTATTTCAGCAGGAAGATCTATTAATTTATCATTATCTGATAGAGGGTTGAAAGCTTTGCGGATGGCGGGTCTTGAGAAAAAGGCGAGAGCGTTGTGCATTCCAATGAAAGGGCGTTTAATGCATGATGCAGTCTCAAATACTTTTGAGTCTAACTATTCTGGAAGACAGGGAGAATGTATCAATTCTATTTCTAGAGGAAATTTAAATGGCTTGTTACTTACTGAGGCCGAAAGATACCCTAATGTAAACATTCATTTCAATACTAAATGTTTAGAGATAGATATAGAGACTAAAATAGTTCATTTTCAATCGTCTGATTCTAAAGAACAGTTTACAGTGCAAGCTGATGTTATTTTTGGAACAGATGGAGCTGGGTCTTCATTAAGAAAAAGCTACGAAAAACAATTTCCAGCGTTTAAAGTTTCACAAGAATTTTTAACACATGGTTATAAAGAGTTAGAAATTCCTGCAGATAAAAACGGAGGTCATTTGATTAGCAAAGAGCATCTTCATATTTGGCCAAGGGGCGACTATATGTTAATTGCTTTACCAAATATGGATGGTAGTTTTACCGTAACATTGTTTTTAAGCTATTCAGAAGGTTCCTATAATTTTGACAATCTCATCACAAAAGAAAAAATTATAGAATTTTTTGAAAAAGATTTCCCAGATACCTTAGCATTAATTCCTGATGTATTAAAAGAATTTGAAAACAACCCAACAGGTAAATTAGGTACCGTAAAATGCTATCCTTGGGCTTACAAAGGAAACACCTTATTGTTAGGAGATTCATCACATGCAATTGTTCCTTTTTACGGACAAGGCATGAATGCTTCCTTTGAAGATGTTTTTGTTTTTGACAGCGTTTTAAACCAGTTTGAAGGTGATTGGGCTACAGTATTTTCAGAATTTCAAAAACAAAGAAAAATAGATGCAGATGCTATTGCAGATTTAGCCATTGATAATTATTATGAAATGCGAGATCATGTAGCAAATCCATTGTTTAAAGAGAAGAGAATTGTGGAGATGGGCTTAGAAAAGTTTTTTCCGACTGAATATTTTTCAAAATATTCTTTAGTAACCTTTAATGAACATATTGGATATCATGAAGCTATGACTAAAGGAAGAGCGCAAGACAAGGTTTTACTAAAAATGGTAGAGGAGTCTAAATTTTCTACCTCACCAAAGACCACTAAAGAAGAGATGACGATTCTTTTAGAAAAGGTTCAAGAAGAGACCAATAAGCTATTGAAATAAAACTGATTGTAAAACTATTTTGAGTAAAACTAATGTGGTAGTTTTCTGAAAAGAAATCCAAACTTTAGGAAGGCTACAGTTTTGAGTTTCTTGAATAGAGATATTAAAAGCAAAAATAATGATGATTGTTTTATAAACGAACTTGTGTATATTTATCTTTTTAGTGAAGTAAAAACAAGAATTAAAGTATTGTTGTAGTTGAAATAAATAAGATGTAAGACCAGCTAAAAAGGGTTTAAAACATTGCTGAACTAGTAAACGTTGATAAAAAAAATAAAAAAATGAGTACTAAAGTATCGCCAAGAGGAGCCTATCCTCATGTAAAAGTAGTGGGTGATTTTATTTTTGTTTCAGGAACCAGCTCTAGAAGAGCAGATAATAGTATTGCAGGAGTTGCTATTATTGACGAAATGGGAACCAAACAATTAAATATTGAAGAACAAACTAGAGAAGTTTTACAAAATATTGATAAAAACCTACAGACTGTTGGTGCTGGTTTAAAAGATGTGGTTGATGTTTCTTCATTTCTCGTAAACATGAATGATTTTGCAGGATATAATAAAGCATATGGAGAGTTTTTTGAAAAAGAAACAGGTCCAACCAGAACAACAGTAGCCGTTCATCAATTGCCACATCCAGATTTGGTAGTAGAAATTAAAGTAACAGCCTACAAAAAACAGTAATTAGAGACTTATGAAAAAACAACATATATTATTCATATTCTTTTTTACCACAATTTCTTTGTTTGCTCAAGAAGATTGGAATCAACAAATAGACGATAAATTACCTCAAGTAATCTCGAGTCATAGAACATTTGTGAGTATTCCAAACCTACCTTCAGACATTCAAAAAATGTATAAGAATGTTGTTTGGGTTAAGGAGCACTATAGTAAGGTTGGCTTTGAATTAAAAACGCTAGAATCTTCAACATTGCCAGTTTTATTTGCCGAACGAATAATTAATCCAGCATTTAAAACGATCTTGTTTTACTTTCATTTAGATGGTCAGGCTGTAAATCCAGAAAGTTGGGATCAAAAAGATCCTTTTCTGCCTGTATTAAAAGAGCAAAATGAAGCAGGGCAATGGGATGAAATTGCATGGTCTAGAGTAGATGAAAAAATGAAGGATGATTGGCGAATCTTCGGAAGGGCAGCAGCAGATGATAAAGCACCTATTGTAATGTTTTTGTCAGCCTTAGAATTATTACAATCTGCAAAACAAACTCCAAAATTTAACATCAAAATTATTTTTGATTTAGAGGAAGAATATGGATCTAATGGCTTCTTATCTACGCTGCAAAAATACAAGAAGAATTATCTAGCTGATTATATGATTATTATGGATGGTCCCGCTCACAATTCTAACCAACCAACATTAACTTTTGGTTGTAGGGGAGTTGCTAATTGCAGTATTACCACCTATGGCTCTAAATTACCCCAGCATAGTGGCCATTATGGAAATTATGTGCCCAATCCTGTGTTTAGGCTTTCTAGATTACTTAGTTCTATGAAGTCAGAAAATGGAAAGGTGCTCATTGATGATTATTATAAAGGAATTACTATCAATGATGAGGTATCTACTATTTTAAAATCTGTACCAGACAATAAAGAGGAAATAAACAATGCTTTGATGATCTTACAACAAGAAAGTGTTGGTGAGAATTACCAAGAATCATTGCAATATCCATCATTAAATGTTCGGCAAATTGAAACTTCCTGGAAAGGAAAAGCATTAAAAACGATTATTCCAGAATATGCAACTGCTCACCTAGACATTCGTTTGGTGGAAGAAACAGATGGTAAAATACAGTTAGAGAAAATTAAAAAACATATAAGAAAGCAAGGGTATTCAGTGTTAGATAGAGCACCAACCGACAAGGAACGATTGTCTTATGACAAAATTGCTACTTTTAAAGGAAATTCTGGTGTCAACGCATTTAGAACAGCATTAAATGATCCTTTTGGAGAAAAACTACGAAGCGCTCTCACCAACTATTTTGGAAAAGAACCTGTAAGTATTAGAACAATGGGTGGAACAGTGCCAATTATACCGGCTATTAATGAATTAGATATTCCTGCTATTATAGTTCCAATGGTGAATATGGATAACAATCAGCATAACCCGAATGAAAACATACGAATTGGAAATATCAGACAAGGTATAAAGATTTGTCTTGCGATATTGAATACCAGTTTTAACGAGTAGCTATTTAAACCAACGAATAAATAAGATCTAGAATCCGCTAGACAAGAGATAGAATTTAGTATGAATATTAAAAACTACATTAATGGTGAATATGTAAATTCAGTTTCAGATAGTTGGATAGATAATTACAATCCATCTAACGGAGAAATTTATGGTCAGATTCCAAATTCTATTAATGAAGATGTAGAAAATGGGTATAAAGCAGCAAAAAATGCCTTTTTAAGTTGGTCTGAAACAAGCTTAGATGAAAGATCTAAAATCATGTCTAAAATTGCTCAGCTAATTACCGAAAAATTACCAGAATTAGCTGCGGCTGAAGCAAAAGACAATGGAAAACCACTTCATGTAGCCAAGTCAATAGATATTCCTAGAGCTGCTGCCAACTTTCAGTTTTTTGCAAATGCAATTACTCAATTTGCTTCAGAAGCTCATGAAAGTGTTGGGCACAATGCGATCAACTTTACCCTTCGCCAGCCTATTGGTGTTGTGGGATGTATTTCGCCATGGAATTTACCTTTGTATTTATTTACATGGAAAATTGCACCAGCAATTGCTGCTGGAAACTGTGTAGTAGCAAAACCAAGTGAAATAACACCAATGACCGCTTATTTACTAGGTGAGATACTTACAGAAGCGGGTCTTCCTAAAGGAGTTTTAAATATTGTTCACGGCTTAGGAACAACCACAGGACAAGCCATTGTAGCTCATCCAGGCATTAAAGCAATTTCATTTACTGGAGGTACACAAACAGGTGCACATATTGCTAAAGTTGCTGCGCCAATGTTTAAAAAATTATCATTAGAATTAGGAGGTAAAAATCCAGCTATTATTTTTGCAGATTGTGATTATGACGAGATGCTACAAACCACTGTTAAATCTTCATTTGCCAATCAAGGGCAGATTTGTTTATGCGGAAGTAGAATTTTTGTAGAAGCATCTATGTATCAAAAATTTAAAACAGATTTTATAGCTGCTGTGTCTAAATTAAAAGTAGGTAATCCTTTTGATACTAGTACAGATATAGGTGCTTTGGTTTCAAGACCACACTTAGAGAAAGTAAAAAAGTATATAGATAATGCGGCGCACTATGGTGGGAAAGTAATTTTTGGAGGCGCTTCAGTTTCTGTAGATAATTCAGAAGATGGGTATTATCTAGAGCCAACAATTATAGAGGTACAAGACAATTCATGTACCTTAAATCAAGAAGAAATATTTGGACCTGTAGTAACTATCATGCCATTTAATGATGAAAATGAAGTATTAGCCATGGCAAATGATGTTTCTTACGGATTGTCTGCAACTTTATGGACAAACGATTTAAAAAAAACTATGAGAGTTTCTAAACAAATTCAAGCTGGAATAGTTTGGGTAAACACTTGGTTGTTACGAGACCTAAGAACACCGTTTGGAGGTGTGAAAAATTCTGGAGTAGGAAGAGAAGGTGGTTTTGAAGCATTGCGCTTTTTTACAGAACCTAAAAATATTTGTATTAAGTACAATTAATGAGCAGTATAGATAGACATAAAAGATACATATGGAGTTAGGATTACAAAATAAAAACGCACTTGTTTGTGGCAGTACGCAAGGTATCGGGAAAGCTACAGCAATTTCATTGGCAAAGGAAGGAGTAAATATTACTTTAATTGCCAGAAATGAAACAGTTTTACAAGAAGTTTTAAAAGAACTTCCACAAAACGGGCAACAAAAACACGGGTATTTAGTGGCAGATTTTTCTAAGCCTGACCAAGTGAAAGAGGTTGTTTCAACCAATAATAGTTTTCATATTCTAATTAATAATACAGGCGGGCCTAAGAGTGGTGCAATTATAGATGCAAGTGTAGAAGAGTTTTCCGCAGCCTTTCAAATGCATGTATTAGTTAATCAAATTTTAGTGCAAGCAGTTGTACCGTTCATGAAAAAACAATGTTTTGGTAGAATTATAAATATTATTTCAACCTCTGTGAAAGAACCAATTCCGGGTTTAGGTGTTAGTAATACCATAAGAAACGCAGTAGCTAATTGGTCTAAAACAATGGCAGGTGAACTGGCAGAATTTGGAATTACCATGAATAATGTATTGCCGGGGTTTACAGATACAGCGCGTTTAGATCAGATTATTAAAATAAAAGCAGCTGGTGCAAATACTTCTGAAGAGAAAATGGCTCAAATTATGAAAGATTATGTGCCAGCAAAACGATTTGCAAAACCAGAAGAAACTGCCAAAGCAGTAACATTTCTAGCAAGTGATTCTGCAAGTTATATTACAGGAATTAATTTACCAGTAGATGGTGGAAGAACAAAAAGTTTGTAAATTAGACAAAATCTTGCGTTAGGGATAGAAGCGGCATCCTTTTTTATGTTTATGGATATGTGTTTTATTATCAGTTAGTTTGAAGTTTAAATAAACAATAAAATGAATTGAAAACATAAAAAGATATAGCGGAAATCCCGACCTTTAGGGAACGCACAAAAAATATTAATATGAGCAATTTAGTACAGCCTTTAAATTTTCAAAAATGGATTAACGAACATAGACACCTGTTAAAGCCGCCAGTTGGGAACAAATGTGTTTGGGATAATGGAGACTATATTGTGATGGTTGTTGGTGGTCCAAATTCAAGAAAAGATTATCATTATAATGAAACTCCAGAATTTTTTTACCAAGTTGAAGGAGATATGGTGTTAAAAATCATAAATAATGGAAAACAGGTTGATGTGGCAATTAATGAGGGAGATATTTATTTATTGCCAGCAAAAGTGCCTCATTCTCCTCAAAGAAAAGAGAACACTGTTGGCTTGGTTATAGAATATCCAAGAACTGAAGGAATGATGGATGCCTTAGAATGGTATTGTGAGCAATGTAATTCTCAGCTATATAGAGAAGCGTTTGAACTTGATAATATTGAGACAGACATGCCAAAAATATTTGATGCTTATTATAAAGATCATAAAAAATGTACCTGCTCTACTTGTGGAACAAAAATGGAAGCTCCAAAAAAAATAATATCATGAAGCGCAAATTAAGAATTAACGGGCATTCTCACTTGCTACCATACCCAGAACAAATTCCTAGCTTTATGAAAGAAAAGGAAATTTTTTGGGTAGATGATGAACGGAAGCATATGCTACAAAAAGGATGGAGAAGACCTGTTACAGATTCTAGTTTCTTTTTAGATGAGAAATTATTGTGGATGGAAAAAAACAGCTTAGATCATGCAGTAGTCTTAAACCTTTCTCAGTTATATGGCAACGGATTGCGATTAGAAGAAATGAAAAAAGCATTGCGTTTTCAAAATGATTTTAATGCCAAAGTACAGCAAGATTATCCATCTAAATTTACCTGTGGTTTTGTAGTTCACCCCGGTTTTATTCAAGGAGCATTATGGGAGTTAGAACGCTGTGTAGAGGAATTAGGATTAAAAGTTCTGTGTTTACCAACGCACTTTATGGATTCTATAGGGAAGTGGCGTTGTGTTTTTGATAAAGAAAACGATCCAATTTTTGAATTGGCAGACAAGTATAAGTTAGCTATTGAAATTCATCCATATGACGGCGATAAAATGATAAAATTAGAAAATACTTCTTGGCGCTTTCATTTAATTTGGATGTTGGCACAATGTGGAGATGCCTATCATTTTTATACCTTGAATGGTATGCAAGAACGTTTTCCGAATATTAGAACCTGTTTTGCTCATGGAGGTCAATTGGCGCAAATGAACTTAGGAAGAAGAATTCAAGGCTTTGACGGAAGACCGGATTTGTTTGAAGGGAAAACACACCCTAGAAAAGCAGTAGGGCACCCAAATATTTATTTTGACACCTTGGTACATGATACAGACTCCCTTAAGTTAATGATAGAAAGGCAAGGGTCTAATCAGGTAATTATGGGATTAGATGATCCGTATCCTTTAGGAGAAATGGAAAGTGATGCGCAATCATCATACCCAGGAAAGCTTTTAGATTTAGCCATGGAACGAGCAATTATTAATGAACAACAATACCATGAGATTTGGGAAGATAATACCTTAAGATGGTTGTTTGGAAATGATAAAAAAGCAAAACAAGAATTGATTGATAAGATTTTATCGTAAAGAATATTGCTGATAGAAGTTTTAAAATGCTCTTAGTTTTAATTCTTGACAAGAATATATACCCGTGAAAAATTGCTAAGGATTCCTAAATAATTATTTAACTAACCGATAATTAAATACTTATTCGATGCTTATCTTAAAAATGCTGCTTTTGTTTAACGTAAACGATACTTCCTTAAACTTAGGTGGACCAAATCGTCCTTTTTTTTCATTAGAAAATCCGTAAGGCTCTTTAGGAATTCCCAAAAAATTGGTATCTAATTCTTTATTTTTATTTAAATCATGAAAAAAGGTATAAGCATACACTCCTTTTTTTAAATCACTAAAAATAATCTGAGCTTTATTATTTTTTATAAATATTTCAGCACTTTTGTAGATTTCTTTCATATAGCTTTCTTCAGAATCATACAAAGCTAAGAGGATACTTCCCTTATAGTATTTAGTGGTAGATATTTCTAAGGTTAGCGTTATGGTTTCATTTTCTTGAGCAGTTATTGTTGAGAATGCTACTAAGATTACTATGAAGGAGATAAAGAATGTTTTCATTTTTTATATATGATATCTCAAATATCTCATGTTTTTTTTAATTTTTACGATAAAAAATTCCCAAATTTTAGGATTGAATCTTCATTTTTAGTTTTTTTTTAATTATGTCATCTTTTAAAAATGTAATCAAGCCGTTTTCATATGTAGTTTAATTTGCTGCAAGGTCATATCTGAATTTATTAGCTCTGAAATTATTTTAATCCTTAGCTCTTCTATAGATTGGTTAAAATATAGTGCCCATTTATCTTCTTTAAATAGTTTTTTGATCTGTTTTTCTTTATTTTGGGCACCACTTAAGGTAAATAAAAAAGCTGTTTCTTCGGCTTGTTTAGCCTTAATGGTTGCTTTTTTTGTTTCAAAATTTACTAAAATATAAAATAATTTTTCAGTTTCATTTAACGGATAAAAATCTTCCCATTTGGCAAAACCCAATACTGTTTGCTGATTTTTATATGTTACATTAGGAATCAATTTCCACCTACAGGTAGCAACTCTTCCCCAATGATTAGATTTCCTATAAACACCTTCTTTCGTGAAATGGTAAAGGCTATTGTGCTTGCTTTTAAAGTGAGTTTTTTCTGGAAGTATAACATCTTCAATTTGCCTAAATTCGCAGTAGGTATATTTAAAAAACGTATTCTTGTGATAATGAATCAATCGATTTTGATTTAAAAATAAAAACGCAACCAAATTAATGATTGCGTTTTTTTAATTTGCATTTTTACTATTTATTTAACTTCTTCGAAATCTACGTCTTCTACATTATCACCTTCTGCTGCAGCTTCTGGCTGACCTTGGTCTGCTCCAGGATTTGCTCCAGCTTCTTGTTCTGCTTTGTACATTTCTTCAGAGGCAACTTTCCAAGCTTCATTAATCTTTTCCATTGCAGCATCAATTTGCGTCAAGTCTTTAGATTCATGTGCAGCTTTTAATTCTACTAAAGCAGCTTCAATTGGACCTTTTTTATCATCAGATAACTTTTCGCCAAATTCTTTCAATTGCTTATCTGTTTGGAAAATCATTCCATCTGCAGCATTTATTTTTTCAGCGGTTTCTTTTGCAGCTTTATCAGAATCTGCATTTGCTTCTGCTTCTTGTTTCATTTTTTCAATATCTTCGTCTGATAAACCTGAAGAAGCTTCAATTCTAATTTCATGAGACTTGTTTGTTCCTTTGTCTAAGGCTGAAACTTTAATAATACCATTCGCATCAATATCAAAAGTTACTTCAACTTGAGGTACTCCTCTTTGAGCTGGAGGTAATCCATCTAAATGAAATCTACCAATGGTGTTGTTATCTGCAGCCATTGCTCTTTCACCTTGTAATACGTGAATCTCTACAGATGGTTGGTTGTCTACAGCTGTAGAAAATACTTGTGATTTCTTTGTTGGTATGGTTGTATTTGCATCAATTAATTTAGTAAATACATTCCCCATTGTTTCAATACCTAATGATAATGGCGTTACATCTAATAATAAGACGTCTTTTACCTCACCAGTTAAAACACCACCTTGAATTGCAGCTCCTAAAGAAACCACTTCATCTGGATTTACACCTTTACTTGGAGATTTTCCAAAGAACTTCTCTACAGCTTCTTGAATTGCAGGGATTCTTGTTGATCCTCCTACTAAAATAATTTCATCAATATCTGATGTAGATAAATCAGCATTTTTTAATGCAGTCTGACAAGGTTTGATGGTTCTTTTTACTAAATCATCAATTAATTGCTCAAATTTAGCTTTAGATAGGGTTCTTACCAAGTGTTTTGGACCACTTGCAGTAGCTGTTACATACGGTAAGTTAATTTCTGTAGTGGAAGTGCTAGATAATTCTATTTTAGCCTTCTCAGCAGCTTCTTTTAAGCGTTGTAATGCCATTGGATCTTTTCTTAAATCCATATTTTCTTCTGCTTTGAATTCTTCAGCTAACCAATTGATTATTTTTTCATCAACATCATCACCACCCAAATGAGTATCTCCATCTGTTGCTAATACTTCAAAAACTCCATCTCCTAGTTCAAGGATAGAAACATCGTGTGTACCACCACCAAAATCAAATACTACTATTTTTTTATCATCATTAGCTTTATCTAAACCATATGCTAATGCAGCAGCAGTAGGCTCGTTTATGATTCTGCTTACTTTTAAACCAGCAATTTCTCCAGCCTCTTTTGTAGCTTGTCTCTGTGCATCATTAAAATACGCAGGAACAGTTACAACAGCTTCAGTAACATCATGTCCTAAATAATCTTCTGCAGTCTTTTTCATTTTCTGTAAAACCATGGCGGAAATTTCCTGCGGAGTATACAAACGACCATCAATATCTACACGTGGAGTATCATTGTCTCCTTTTACTACTTTATAAGGTACTCTAGTTGCCTCTTTGGTAGATTCAGAGAATTTATTTCCCATAAAACGCTTAATAGAATACACTGTCTTTGTTGGGTTTGTAACTGCTTGACGTTTTGCAGGGTCTCCGACTTTACGTTCTCCACCTTCAACAAATGCAACTATAGATGGAGTTGTTCTTTTTCCTTCTGAATTAGGAATTACAACTGGTTCGTTTCCTTCCATAACAGAAACACATGAGTTGGTTGTTCCTAAATCGATTCCTATAATTTTACTCATAATTATTATTTTATATAATTTATATTTTCTTTTTTTACTTTTTACCTAACAACAATTTGTGTGCCAACAGATTTTCGCCTAAAGATTGTCACATTTTTAATGTTCTTTCCCTTTTTTTGATGACATCTTGACAGAAATAATATATTTAGGACTGTTTGTTTGCCATTATCAAGAGTGCTTTTTAGCTGTCTTTTAATTTTAAATAAATAAAAAAAATTAAAAATATAAGTAAGTTTGATGAGGATATTTGTTTTTTATAAAGATGGATTTTTTAATAAATTTTCAGAGATTTAGTTTTTTTAATCTTTAAATTATACGTAATATCAGAATCTTAATCTAATGAAAAACAATTCTTTAAGTCTAATAATAATTTCTGAATAAAGAATATAGGTCTTTAAGATGAAGCGTATTTAGATAATGCCATCACTAAAGCAGGTGTTTTAATGGGCAAAATAAACAAGGTAAAGTATAGAGCAATTTTTTTATTATTTACTTGTAAAGGAGTTAGGTTTAGAGTCCGAAAATTTATGCTAAAACGCTATCAATTCTTTTATTCTTTAAAAGAAGATCATTAAGGGTGTTTTTCCGAAAAATTTCCACTAAAAAAGATTACTTACACAAATCTTGCATCCTCTATTTTGAAAATAGAATTTTCATTTTTTCTATTTTTATGTAACTTCCTAAGAACTTTAAAAAATTAAATGAACTTCAAAAAGACAAAAATTGGATAAAAATAAATTATTTAAACTTCTTGTTTATAATAAGTTATCAACATTTTTTTTTCTTTTTTTTAGACACTTAAATTTAGGGCTTAGCTACTAAATATGTTAATAAATTATTATTAATTTAATATTTTATTACTGTAGGTATTTTATTCATGTTATAATTTATAAAAAGTTAATTTATTGTTAATTAATTATTTAATTGTAATATTGAAGTACTAACCAATAAATATTTTTTAAAAAATGGAGAAAATTTTAAACAAATTACTTGACTTACCTCAGGTAGTCAATTCAAAATTACCAGGAAACACTTTTAATTCTTGGGTTCAAGATTCAGAAGGTAACATCCCAAGTTGGGTAGGTAAGTTTTACACAGTTTCAGCCCTTGTAGTCTTGTTAACATCACTAGTTGTGATTTTATCACCCATTTGGTCGGGTGGAATGGGAGAGAAAATGGATATTTTAGCAAACATTCTATCGATGCTTATATGGGTGTATGCTGCATTTCCTATTTCTCAGGTTATTAGATCTGCTGGAGATGGCTTAGCTGCCTCTAAAAGTGGAACAATTGATTTTATTTTTAAAGATTTAGCACTTGCAAATATTAAAGTACTAGGACATGTTGCAGCTATTGTGGCTTTGTTTGGTGCATTTGCAATGACATTATCATGGGCTACGTCATTAAATGTTTCTGGAGATTTTGCTACAGGATGGATTGAAAATATAAATTATGCATATGCTTTGCCAATGGCAGCTACTGCAGAATTAGCTAATCTTTTAAATCTTTCTTTTATAGGAGATATTCTAGCTAAAGATTGGTCAAATTGGGATCCCACGATGGCGTCAGGATCTGCTTGGAGTTGGGATGGTTTAATTTCTGTTGCTTGGGAGTATGTAGGAGTTGCTGTAGTCTTGGCTAAATTATATGTTGTTTTGGCGATATATAAATTTTTCTACAGTATTATCACCAGTTTGGTAAATTGGTTAAAAAGTCCTTATTTACCTTTCAAGTCTAAATAAAATTTAAATTTTATTAATAATAAAAACCCAAGTAGTTATGATAACTACTTGGGTTTTTTACTAACCTAAATATTATTAGTCTTTGCTTACAGCTAACGTGTAAACAACTAAACCAAATCCAATTTTGTTAATTGCATCTCCAATGTTATAAATTACTTCCATAGAAGGAAGTACATTTTCAATACCGTTGTACCATCCATCAGTACCAGCCATATATCCTAAAGGATAAATTGCCCAACCTACAAGAAGGAACCAACATAAAGTTTTGTGAGCTTTTAATACGTTTCCACCAGCTGCAACAGCTAATTTCTTAAGACTTCCTAACCATACTTCATATGCGATATAGAAGTAAGCAAGACCAGATAGTAATCCCCACATAGAAGCGTTTAATAATCCACCGTCCCATCCAGACTCACCAAAGAATCCAGTAACCAACATTATAGTTGAAAATCCAATTAATTTCCACATATGTGATTTAGTTGCACCAGCTACTCTTAGTATCAAGTAAAATCCAATCTACATATCTAAATACAGTAGTAGAGTCTCCAGCTGCATGAGCGTCTCTCATGTACATGTAATGAACTGCAGCAATAAATGTAATTAATCCTGAAACTAATAGAGATGTTCTCCATTTAGCGTCAACACTGTTCATTGATAAGAAGAAAAACACAGATGCTGCCATCATAGCCATAGCTCCAAGCCAGAAAGTAAATCCTGTGCCGTCCGTAGGGACAGCCATTGCAATTAAGTTAAAATAATTCATAAAAAAATTGATTTGTTAATGATTAATATTGTTTAGGTTTTTTTAAAATAACCCGAACGAAAATACAAAAAAAATATTAACTTTGATTAAAATATCAGGATTTGAATACAAAATATCAAGATTTTATGATTTTTTTTACATTTTTACTATTTTGGGTAAGTATCCAATTTGGTCAAATTATAGAAGATTCAATAGCGTATGTCATCGTTTTATCAATAGGTATCATTCACGGCTCTAATGATTTTACTATCCTAAAAAAGCAAAAAAAAAATACTATTGATTTAATAAAATCAACCAGTTTTTATCTGTTTTTAATTCTGTTATGCATTGCCTGTTATCTCATAAATTCTTTTGTTGCTATTTTGTTTTTTGTCATTTTAAGTTCGTATCATTTTGGTGAACAACATCTTGAAAATAAATTTACAGGATCTAAGTATGTTAAATCGATTATTTATGTTGTGTATGGAATGCTTATTTTTTCTCTTATATTCATTGAGAACCTCAAAGATGTTGAAGTTATTATGCGAAATTTAACTGGTGAGATTATTCCAAATAGTTGGATTGAAACCATGTTGGTTTCCACTTCTTTACTATTAATAATACTTATTGCTTATCAGTTCACAAGAAAAATAAAACCAAAGATTCAAATTGTCAGAGAATTGTTTTATATTTTATTATTGTATTTAGTTTTTAAATCAAGTTCTCTCATCTTGGGTTTTGCCATTTATTTTGTGTTATGGCACAGCATCCCATCTATTTTAGATCAAACAAAATTTTTATCAGGTGGGTATACGTTCAAAACAATGTTGGAATACCTTAAAACAGCCTTTGTTTATTGGTTAATAAGTATCACTGGTTTGGTTATAGCTTACTACTATTTCAGTGAAAGTCTATTTAACTCTATGATTTTTATTATTCTATTTGCTGTTACAGCTCCTCATGTATGGGTGATGAATAGAATGAAACAATAAGTTCTACCTAGTAAAGACTAATTCTGTTTCTGTTGATAAAGACTCTGTAAAAGCATAGCCTTCAGTATGAAACCCTTTTAACTCTTCTAGTGTGTTTACATCATTCTCAATGATATATCTAACCATCAAACCACGTGCTTTTTTAGCATATGTCATGACAATTTTGTAGTCTCCATTTTTTAATTCTTTAAATACCGGAGTAATCATAGGAGTTTTTAATACTTTTTTTGGAACTGCTTTAAAGTATTCTGAACTAGCTAGATTTATAAGTAAATCACTGTCTTTCATTTCATTATTTAATGCATCAGCCAAATTTGAATCCCAAAACTTGTAAAGATTGTCAGCTTTCCCAATATTTATTCGTGTTCCCATTTCTAGTCTATAGGGTTGAATTAAATCTAAAGGTTTTAAGAGACCATAAAGGCCGGATAAAATCCGAAGACGATCTTGTAAAAGCGGTATTTTTTCTTCAGCAAGTGATGCAATATCAATGCCTCTAAAAACCTCTCCTGTAAAAGCATAAATGGCTTGTTTAGAGTTTTTTAAAGAAAAAGGTTGATGCCAGTTCTGATTTCTATCGTAATTTAAATCTGCTAGGGCTGGAGATATTTTCATTAAATCACTCAACTTTTTTTTTGATAAAACCTTTAGTTTTCCATTTAGTAGTGAAGATTCTTTTAAAAACGAGGGCTGCGTGTATACACTGGTTTTTGCACTGCTTTCGAAATCTAGAGATTTTGCTGGAGAAATAATTATTTTCATAAATTGAATGTATTAGCAAGTAAAAAATAAAGATACTAAAAGAATTTGTCAATTTTTCAGAGATAAATATTTTAATCAGTAGAATTTTAACACCTAAGATTACAACTAAAAATTATTCTTTAGAATTGAGGGTGTATGTTTTCCATTTCTCTAAACAATCGGTAATGTCTTGAGGGATGTCACAATCAAATTGCATCATTTCTTTGGTAATTGGGTGTCTAAAACCAAGTGTTTTCGCATGCAAAGCTTGTCTTGGCAATACTTTAAAGCAATTCTCTACAAATTGTTTGTATTTTGTAAAGGTGGTTCCTTTTAAAATATCATCTCCACCATATCGTTCATCATTAAATAAAGTATGACCAATGTATTTAAAATGTGCTCTAATTTGATGAGTTCTCCCTGTTTCTAATTTACATTCCACCAAGGTTACATAAGTGAAACGCTCTAAAACTTTATAATGAGTAATCGCATGTTTACCAAAGTCACCGTCACGAAAAACATCCATCTGAAGACGGTTTTTAAAACTACGACCAATATTTCCTTCAATCGTTCCTTCATCATCTTCCATATTACCCCATACCAGAGCAAGGTATTTACGATTGGTTGTTCTGTCAAAAAATTGTTTTGACAAATGTGCCATGGCAAATTCTGTTTTAGCAACAACTAGCAAACCGCTGGTGTCTTTATCTATCCTATGAACTAAGCCAGGGCGTTCATTGCTATTTGTGGGTAAATTTTCTACATGATGAATTAGACCATTTACCAGGGTGCCAGAATAATTCCCATGACCAGGATGAACCACCATACCAGCAGGTTTGTTAACAACCATTAAGGTTTCATCTTCATACACTACATCTATAGGAATGTCTTCTGCAACTAATAAGTTTTCATGTGGTGGATGTGCTAGTAAAATTCTAACAATATCTTTAGGCTTCACTTTATGATTAGACTTAACGGCAACATCATTTACTAAAATATTCCCTGCTTTCGCGGCTTGTTGTAATTTGTTTCTAGTAGCGTTTTCAATAAAGTTCATTAGGAATTTATCAACACGGAGCGGAACTTGTCCATCGGTAGCAATGACTCTATGATGCTCATATAATTCATCATTCTCTAATTCTGGAGTAAAATTTTCTATCATAATTTATTGTTGCTTTCCATCACCTAAAATTAAATCGATAATCGTATTTTTCTCAAGCTTTGATCCCACCTTTAATTTTTTCCCATCAGATTTTAATCCACGAACAACATTTTTTCCAATATCTGGAACATAATAAAACTCTCCAATTTTAAAACCAATAGATTTTAACTGAGTTATTGCATGACGTTTTGAACGTCCGTTTAAGTTAGGTATGGAAATATCTCTATATTTAGAAGGATTTAAAGTGAGGTAAATTTTACGCTTTTCTTTTACAAAATCACCAGGTTCGGGAGTTTGTTCAATGACTGATCTTTTTGGATAGTTAGGGTTATAGCTTACAGAGTCTATAACTAAAAAATCTAAGTTCAATTCTTTTAATGTTGTTTCTACAAGAGATAAAGACATTTTATTTAAGTCGGGGACCTGAATTTTTTGATCGTGATTGGTTGTGAAACCTAGCCACCATTTTAAACCCACAATCAATAATAAAACGATGATTATAGCTATAGCTATTTGGGTAAAAAAGGACTTGCTTTTTAAAAATCTAAAGAAGCTCATTTTTTTTTTTTTTTAAGATGATACAAATGTAGTGTAAAAATAGAATTAATCGATTTGACAATTCTTTTATCTATCAACGAAATTTTAACTAAGTTTGTGTGTAAACCAACAGATAAATGCAAAAAAAAATTGCCATTGTCATGGGAGGGTATTCCTCCGAAGTAGAAATTTCTTTAAAAAGCGGTGAGGTAGTCTTTAATTCATTAGATGCCAGTAAATATGCTTTGTATAAAGTTTATATTTTAAAAGAGAAATGGTTTGTCAAACACAATAAACAAGAATATTGTGTTCTTAAGGATGATTTTTCAGTAATTATAGACGAAGAACACATACAATTTGATTGCGTTTTTAACGCAATTCATGGTGATCCAGGTGAAAACGGTGCACTAATTGCTTATTTTGATTTGTTAGGAATTAAACATACCTCGGCACCATTTTATCAAATGGCTCTTACTTTTAATAAACGAGATACCCTAAGTGTTGTAAAAGAATACGGAATACCAATTGCGAAGTCCTTTTATTTGCATCAAAGAGATAAAATAGATACAGGTAGAATTATTAAAAAAGTTGGGTTGCCATGTTTTGTGAAGCCCAATAGAGCGGGTTCCAGCTTTGGAATTTCTAAAGTATATAAAGAAGAAAATTTAAAAGTAGCTATAGAAAAAGCATGCCAAGAAGATGAAGAGATTTTAATTGAGTCTTTTTTAGATGGTACAGAGATTTCCGTTGGTGTTATTGAATATCAAGGAAAACTAACCGTTTTGCCAATTACAGAAATTGTTTCTGAAAATGATTTCTTTGATTATGAAGCTAAATATGAAGGAAAATCAGAAGAAATTACACCTGCAAGAATATCAGCAACTGAAAAAGAGAAAGTAGGAAGATTGGCAACAAAAGTATATCAAGTTTTAAATATGAAAGGATTCTCACGATCTGAATTTATAATTGTTGATGGAGAACCTCATTTTTTAGAAATAAATACAGTGCCTGGAATGACAATGGAAAGTTTATTGCCGCAACAAGCAAAAGAAGCTTCCATCAGTCTCACAGATTTATTTGATAATGCCATTCAGATGGCGCTAAATTAAACCATATGAAAAAAGCAGTTTTTCCAGGTTCATTTGATCCAATTACACTGGGTCACGAAGATGTTATTACACGTGCAATTCCTTTGTTTGATGAAATCATAATTGCAATTGGAATTAATTCTAATAAGAAATATATGTTTTCTATAGAACAAAGAAAAAAATTTATTGAAGAATGCTTTCAAGAATATGACAATGTAAAAGTTATCGCATACAAAGGCTTAACCGTAGATTTTTGCAAAACACATGCTATTGATTATATCATAAGAGGTCTTCGAAATCCAGCAGATTTTGAATTTGAAAAAGCCATTGCCCATACCAACAGAGATTTGGCACCCATAGAAACTATATTTTTATTAACTGCAGCAAAAACTTCTCATATGTCATCATCTATTGTAAGAGAGGTTCTAATTAATGGAGGAGATGTTTCTTCTTTAGTACCCAGTTCCGTTCCTTCTAAAATAGAGTCTTAAAAAATGAAAAAATTAGGGATTCTTTTATTAGCTCTTACTTGTTTAACATGTCAACAAAAAAACAGCAACAATACCTTTATCACTCAATTTGAAAAATCTGGAGGAACAGAAACGCCTGAGTATATTGACGTTATTAGTTATTACAAAGAGCTTTCTAATTCATATCCAGAAATTTCCTTTTTTGAGATGGGTGAAACAGATGCTGGATATCCACTGCATATCGTAGTTTTTAATACTGATGGGAGAACACAATTAAATAGGATTAAAAACTCCACTAAAAACAGAGTATTAATCAATAATGGTATTCATCCAGGAGAATCTGATGGAATAGATGCATCTATGTTATTACTTAGAGATATTGTACAGAATGATTCTTTGAAAAAAAGCTATCAAAATACACTAATTATGGTCATTCCAATATACAATATTGGTGGATCACTAAACCGTAATTCACATACCAGAGCTAACCAAAATGGACCAAAAGAATACGGATTTCGTGGAAATACCAGAAACTACGATTTAAACAGAGATTTTGTAAAGCAAGACACTAAAAATGCAGCTGCTTTTGCAGAAATTTTCCATACCATAGACCCAGATATATTTATAGACAATCATGTTAGTAATGGCGCAGATTACCAGTATGCAATTTCGCATTTATTTACTCAGCACAATAAATTAGGTGGTGATTTGGGGAGGTTTATAGAAACACAAATGAGACCTGCTTTAGAAAGCTCTATGATGCAAAAGAAGATCCCAATAACTCCTTATGTAAATGTTTGGGGCGGTACTCCAAAAGAAGGATGGTCACAATTTTATGACTCTCCTAGATATTCTACAGGATACACAACCTTGTTTAATACTTTAGGAATGATGGTTGAGACACATATGTTAAAGCCCTATAAAATTCGTGTAGAGCAAACCTATGAGTTGCTTTTATCTATGTTAGATTTTACTGAAGAACGTTCTGTAGATATAAAAATAGTTCGTAAAAATGCGATTGATAAAATTTTAAAAAAGAAGATATATCCAATTACATTTGAAATTGATCCAAAAAAGGAACCCTCTGTTATTCAATTTAGAGGCTATGAAGGAGAAATAATGGATAGTAAAGTAACCAACGGAAAACGTTTGTTATATGATGCTTCAAAGCCATATTTAGAGCCTGTAGATTATTTCAATGAATACAGATCAACAAAAGAAATTACTATTCCAAAAGCGTATATTTTAAAACAAGGATGGCATCGTGTAGTAGAGCGTTTAAAAAACAATCAGATTTTTTATACTCAGTTTAAAAAAGACACCACTTTAGTTGTTGAAACACTTCATATAGATGATTATAAAACAAGAACAAGTGCATACGAGGGGCATTATTTACACCATAATACATCAGTAAAAATTGATTCGAATGCTGTTCATTTTTCAAAAGGAGATCTATATATACCCGTTCATCAGAAAGGAGCAAGATATATAATGGAAACCTTAGAACCAGAAGCTACTGATTCTTTTTTTAATTGGAATTTTTTTGACAGTGTTTTACAGCAAAAAGAAGGCTATTCTGGCTATGTTTTTGAAAATGTTGCCGAACAAATTTTAAAAGAAAATACCACTATTAAAGACGCCTTTGAAGCTAAGATGGCTACAGATAAAGATTTTGAGAAAAACCCAAGAGCTCAGTTAAACTTTATTTACAAAAGAAGTTTACATTACGAAAAAGCACATTTTTTACTACCTATTTATAAAGCCTATGAATAGGCAAAACAAGTTTTTATAAAGCATTATTTTTACTAACTTGTTCATCTAATAAAACCTACCATGCAAACACTTACAATAAACGGACAAGACTATCAAGTTAATGCTCCAGAAAGCATGCCTTTATTATGGGCAATAAGAGATTTAATCGGGCTTACAGGAACCAAGTTTGGTTGTGGGATTGCACAATGTGGAGCCTGTTCTATTATGATAGATGGAACAGTTGTTCGTTCATGTAGCACCATGGTTAGCCAAGGTGTTGGTAAAAATATCACAACCATTGAAGGCACTTCAGATAGTCTTATAGCTTTACGACAAGCCTGGCGAGACAATAGCGTACCACAATGTGGTTATTGTCAATCTGGTCAGTTAATTTCTGCAGCTGAATTATTAGACACCAATGAAAATCCAACAGATAATGATATAGACAATGCTATGAGTGGAAATATTTGTAGGTGTGGAACCTATGTTCGAATTAAAAAGGCAATAAAAGAAGCAGTTGAACTTAAAAAACAAGTCTAATGGAAAAGATAGAAATGAAACGAAGAGATTTTGTAAAAATATTTGGTTTAGCAACTGGAGGTCTACTTCTTGGATGTAATGTTTCTGCAGATAAAGTAGTTGTGAATACTTTAGAGGATGGAATTTCTTTTGTTCCAAATCTTTTTATTCAATTGCAGAAAGATGGTACAGTAACAATTGTTGTTGCGCGTTCAGAAATGGGACAAGGCATAAGAACTTCTATGGCTTCAGCTATTGCTGAAGATTTGGAGGCAGATTGGCAATATATTACTGTGCAACAAGCAACAGGTGATGCAAAATTTGGAAATCAAAATACAGACGGCTCAAGAAGTATTAGAACACTGTTAAAACCCATGCGAAAAATGGGAGCAATGGCTCGTTCTATCTTAGAACAAGCAGCTGCTAAAAAATGGAACATAGCTGCTTCAGATTGTAAAGCAGAAAATCATTTTGTAGTAAATAGTTCAACAGGAGAAAAAGTGTTTTTTGGTGATTTGGTAGAAGAAGCAAAAACAATTGCTATTCCTTCTGATGAAAACATCATATTAAAAGACAAAAAGGATTTTAAATATATAGGAAAAAAAGTAGTTCGTGGAATAGATATGGAAGATTTCCTTCATGGAAAAGCCAACTACGGATTAGACGCTCGATTACCAAACATGAAATTTGCAGCGATAGCTAGAAGCCCCGTTACTTTTGGATCTGTAAAAAGTTTTGACCCCTTTGAGGCAACAGAAATTACTGGAGTAGAACAGGTGGTTCAATTAGATAGATTAATACCTCCGGCAGGACAGTTTTTTGGTATGTTGGGTGGTGTAGCTGTAATTGCAAACAATACATGGTCTGCTTTTCAAGGAAAAAATAATTTGAATGTTGAGTGGGAGTCTGGTATAAATGAATCGTATGATACAGAGAAGTTTAAAGAAAAATTAATCAGTAGAATTCACAATAAAGCAAAAGTAGTTCCGCCTTTCAAAGGAAGTATAGAGAAGGCTTTTAACAATGCAGATAAAGTAATTGAAGCAACTTATACAATGCCTCATTTAGCTCACGTACCAATGGAAGTGCCAAATGCTTTGGCATGGGTTCGTGACGGGAAATGTGATGTTTGGGCGCCAGTTCAAGATCCTCAAACAGTACAAGCTGAAATTGCTCATTTCTTTGGGTTTGCATTAGAAGATATTACCATTAATGTAATGATGTTAGGAGGTGCCTTTGGTCGAAAATCAAAATCAGATTTTGTAGTGGAGGCTGTTGCATTGTCTCAAAAAATAAAAGCACCTGTACAAGTAGTTTGGACTCGTGAAGATGATATTCAACATAGTTTTTACCATGCTCAAAATGCACAATATTTAAAAGGATCATTAGATGAAAACGGGAAAGTAACAGGGTGGTTGCACCGCGTAGCATTCCCATCTATCACCTCTAGTTTTAAGCCAATGTCTAATTATATAGCTGGTTTTGAGTTAGGAATGGGGTTTACCAATAATCCATATGAAATAGAAAATGTGCAAATAGAAAATGCAAAAGCAGAATCTCATTTACGAATTGGATGGTTGCGTTCGGTTTCTAATATTATTAGTGGATTTGGAGTCAATTCTTTTGTGGATGAATTAGCAATCGCTTCAGGAAAAGACGCTATTGAGTTCCGATTATATTTGTTAGGGAAAGATAAAGTTTCAATGGCAACATCTCCTCATCCATTCAATGTAGCACGATTGAAAAATGTTTTGATAGAAGCAAAAAAGTTATCAAATTGGGGAAGAAAATTACCAGAGGGTCATGGTATGGGCGTTGCCATTCATTATAGTTTCTATAGTTATGTAGCAACTGTAGTAGAGGTTTCTGTAAAAAGCGAAAAAGTGAAAGTAGAAAATATCTATTCTGTATTAGATTGTGGAATGTATGTCAATAGAGATGCCGTGATCAATCAAATGGAAGGCGCAGCAATTTTTGGAGTGTCTCTCACTATGTTTGGAAAAATATCTACTAAAAATGGGGCTGTAGAACAAAGTAATTTTCACGATTATCAAATGACACGAATGATAGATGCACCAAATATTCATGTTCATTTAGTTGATAATGACGAAGATCCAACAGGAGTTGGAGAGCCCGGAGTACCGCCAGTTTCAGCTGCTATTACCAATGCTATTTTTAATGCTTCAGGGAAACGAGTAAGATCTTTACCGTTGTCTGATCATGGAATGGTTTAGTAATTTAAGACCCAACAAAACCTTCAACGAAAAGCTTATTTGTTAAAACTTATATTCAGAAAGTGACTTTGGGAATTTTTCTGGATTTGCTACCAAATGATACCGAGGATCATCAATATCTTCTTCAATTATTTGATGAAAAATAGGGCTTGCTTTGTATAATAATATCTTACAATCTGCACTCAGATGTTTTAGTGTGATTTTTTTTCCAGCAGCTTGGTATTTTTCAACGAGTACGAAAATTGCTTCCAAAGCAGAATGATCAGAGACTCTAGATTCTACAAAATCAATTTCTACTGAGTCTGGATCATTTTTTACATCAAATTTATCATTAAAAGCAGTAATGCTTCCAAAGAACAATGGCCCCCATATCTCATATACTTTTGTTCCGTCTTCTCTAATGCGTTTTCTAGCTCTAATACGTCTTGCATTTTCCCAAGAGAAAACCAAGGCACTTACAATTACTCCTGCAATAACAGCAATTGCTAGATCAAAAACAACAGTCAGTCCAGAAACTAAAATCAAAACAATGAGATCTGAAACAGGAATCTTGTTCATAATCCTAAAACTAGACCAAGCAAAGGTGCCAATAACAACCATAAACATTACTCCTACTAATGCGGCAATTGGAACTTGTTCTATATAGGAAGAAGCAAATAATATAAAGATTAATAACATTACTGCAGCGGTAATTCCAGACAAACGTCCTCTACCACCGCCTTTAATATTGATGATGGATTGCCCAATCATAGCACAACCACCCATTCCTCCGAAGAAGCCTGTAACAATATTTGCACCACCCTGTGCGATACACTCACGATTAGAATTTCCGCGTGTTTCTGTTAAATCATCTACTAAATTAAGAGTCATCAAAGATTCTATTAATCCAATAGCAGCAAGAATCCCTGCGTACGGAAGAATAAATAAGAAAGTCTCTAAATTCATTGGAATTTTAGAAAAGGTATCTAATACTGGAACTGGAAGTCCACCTTTTAAACCGTCTCCACCACCATCACTTATAAAAGATCCAACAGTTGCAACATCTAGATTAGAAAAGATCACAATACCGGCTACCACCAAAATAGCAATTAATGCTTCAGGTAATTTTTTTGTTGCCTTGATTTTTGGCAATCCCCACATAATCAACATCGTTAGCCCAACTAGACCAATCATCATATATAAGTTCTGGCCTTCAAGCCAAACTTTTTCACCACCAACAGTAGTTTTAAACATGCCAAGTTGGGATAAGAAAATAACAATAGCCAATCCGTTTACAAAGCCCATCATTACTGGATGAGGTATCAAACGAACAAATTTTCCAAGTTTTAAAACTCCAGCCAATACCTGAATAACCCCCATTAAAATTACTGTTAGAAAAAGATAGTACAAACCAAGATTTTCACTCTCTGCTCCCATAGCATTTCCCTCGCTTACTAAGCTCACCATTACAACAGCTAATGCTCCTGTTGCTCCAGAAATCATTCCGGGTCTTCCACCAAAAACAGCAGTAATTAAGCCTACCATAAATGCCGCGTACAAACCAACCAGGGGATCTACACCAGCAACAAATGCAAAAGCTACTGCTTCTGGAACCAGTGCTAAAGCTACTGTGATTCCCGAAAGAATATCATTTTGTGCGTTTTTTACTCTTTTTCTAACGAATGCATTCATGTTTTATTGGGTTTTTTTAGAAGTCGGCAAAGATAGTAGAATAAATGAAACACTCATAGAGTGCTTTATGAAATTACAGGATTGAAAGAACTAATAATTAGAATGTTACTTTTGATAAAATGCTCTAAAAACCAAATGAATATTTCCATAGCTATTTTCTAATGCAGCTACAGAATCTTTTTTATTTTTAAATATGGCGACGGTAATTCCTTCTTCTAGTTGAGGTGTTAAAACTTCTTCAGTAGTCGTTTCCATATGAAACCAATGAGTTTCTTTTAATCTATTTTGATTGTTTTGAAAGAAAACATGATAGGTAGTAATTAAAAATTCACCTAATATAAGTTTAGAAACACCACATTCTTCTTTAACTTCTCTCAAAGCCGCTTCTTTAATTTGTTCTCCTTTTTCAATTCTTCCTTTAGGAAGGTCCCATTTACCTCCTCTAAAAATAAATAAAAATTCTCTTTGTTCATTTAAAACTAAACCACCCGAAGCGCTAATCACTTTAAAATTACTTTTAAAATCTTCCCAAGATTTTTGAAGGTCAGAACAGAGCAATACTATACCTTTGATTCTTCCTTCTGTTATTTTATGAATGATTTCTGAAATGATGGCGTTTTTGAAGTGTAGCAGATCAAAATCACTTTCTAAAAACAAAGAATCTGTTAAAATAATAGGTCTTTCATTAATAAAAACTTTATACATTTGCCTACATGATTTTACACAAAGATACAGCAAAAAAAACAGCAGAAGTTTTACTTAAAGTGAAAGCTATAAAGTTAAGCCCATCAGATCCATTTACATGGGCTTCAGGATGGAAGTCTCCAATTTATTGCGATAATAGAGTTACGTTATCTTACCCCCCTGTTCGTGTATTCCTAAAAGAAGAAATTGCAAAAATTGTAGAGTTACAATATGGCAAGCCAGATGTAATTGCTGGAGTAGCCACAGGAGCCATAGCTATCGGTATTTTAGTAGCTCAAGAACTTGGTGTTCCATTTATTTATGTAAGACCAGAGCCTAAAAATCATGGTCGCAAAAATCAAATAGAAGGTCATTTAGAAAGTGGCCAAAATATAGTGGTAATTGAAGACTTAATAAGTACTGGGAAAAGCAGCTTAAATGCTGTAAAAGCTTTAAAAGAGTCTGGAGCAGTAGTAAAAGGAATGGTTGCTATTTTCTCTTATGGATTTGATATTGCTACTGATAATTTTAAAAATAGCAATGTAGCTTTAACTACGTTGAGTAATTATTCTCATTTGTTAGAACAAGCGATGGATAGTAAATATATTACTGAAAAAGAATTAGAGACATTGTCTGAGTGGAGAAAAGACCCTGGAAACTGGAAATCATAAGCATATGAATATTGAAGGAAAAAAAGTAGAGATAGCGAAATCATCAAAAGAAGCCTATGAGTTTTTCATGATGCTAGAAAATTTTGAATTACTTATGCCGTCAAGTACACAAAAATTTGAAGTTGATGGGGATTCATTTTTATTTGCATTAAAAGGAATGCCAGAAATTAGGCTTGCTTTAGGGAATAGTGTTGAATATTCTAAAGTAAGTTTAGGTGCTGCTAGCAGTAAATTAGCGTTTACATTAGAAGCTAATATATCTACTATTTCTGAAAACTCCAGCAATGTTCAATTACAATTTGAAGGAGATTTTAATCCTATGATGGCTATGATGGTTAAAAAACCATTGACCAGCTTTATTGACACTCTTACAGAAAATATTGCTAAACTTTAGCAAATGAAACCTCTTTAAGTCCATATTCAACTGTAGTATTGTCTTCTAATTGTATTTGTAAATTTCCAACAGATGAAACTCCAATAATAATACCCATAAAAAGTTGATTTGCCTTTTTATCTATAAAAGTAGTTGGAATACCTTTCTTGTATAAAGCTTCATGATACTCTTCATGGGTTTGACTAAGGTTTCCCAATTCAATAGAAGAGATTCTGTACTTAATTTTTTCTACTATTTTATTCATCAGAGGTTCAATGTCTATATCTTTTTTTAAAATATTTTTTAAAGAGCTTGCATTAAAAAGTTCCTCAGGAAATTTTTCTTGATTTACATTTAACCCAATTCCAATAATTGTATTTTTTATTTTTAGATGAGAAAAGGTGGTTTCAATCAGAATTCCACAGATCTTTTTTTTAGCTGACATAATGTCGTTGGGCCACTTAATGCATAATTTCGGAATATTATATGTTAAAAGAGTATCGTAGATAGCTAATGAAATAGCAAAGTTTAGATAGGCTTGATCTTTTATTTTAAGTTTTTTTAAATGGGTGAATATGCTGAATGTTAGGTTCTTATATGGTTCGGATGTCCATGAGTTGTTCATTTGTCCTCGTCCAGAAGTTTGAGTGTTTGCAACAGCAATAGTGTACTCTTCAAGCGAAGAATTTTGAGCCAATTCTTTTAAAAAAGAATTGGTAGAGTTGGTGGCATTAATTTTGATTAATCTCAAGTGTTAAAGAAAGTGTAAACTAATTAAATACTACGCAATATACTCGCAAAAAAATAATAACTTTGTATTAAATATAAAAAAATTAATGGTAAAAAAACCAGTTAGTACAGATGAGCTAATATCTGTAATTATAAAGGGTATTGATGATGTAAAGGGAGATGACATTCAATTGATAGACTTAAGACAAATTGAGAACACTGTATGCGATTATTTTATTATTTGTTCAGGAAATTCAAATACACAAGTGAATGCAATAACTGGATCTATTCAGAAATTAGTTAGTAAAGAATTAAAAGATAAGCCCTGGCATATTGAAGGTCAAAATAATTCAGAATGGATTTTGATGGATTATGTAAATGTAGTAGTGCATGTTTTCCAAAAGCAAATAAGAGAATTCTATGATATAGAAAGCCTATGGGGAGATGCAAAAATAACTGAAATAAATCCTGTTTAAAAAAAAATAGATGAGCGAAAAGAATAAAAATTCAACACCAAATGTGCCTAAATTTAAGTTCAACATGTACTGGATTTATGGAGCGATTTTTGTTGCTATTATAGGAATTAGTTTTATCAATGAAGCCTCATTTTCTACAAAGAAAATTTCAACTAATAAGTTTTTCAAAATATTAGAATCCAATGATGTGGGTAAAATTCTCATCATAAATAAAAATATAGCTGAGGTTTATATCAAAAAAGAAGCTGAAACGAAAGAAAAATACAAACAACAAGCGACATCCCCTCTATTTAGAAAAGGATCCCCGTTATTTCAATACGATTTTGGAGATTTACAAAATTTTGAAAATAAATTAAATCAATATAGGGTAAATAAAAATTTAGATTTTGATGTAGATTCAGATTCTAGAGGTAGTTTTTTTGAGTCTATTATTGGTTTTTTACCTTTTATCCTACTAATTGCCATTTGGATTTTCTTCATGAGAAGAATGTCAGGAGGAGGGAGCGGCGGAGGCGGTGGTCAAATTTTTAACATAGGGAAGTCAAAAGCTAAATTATTTGATAAAGACACAAAAGTAAAAACAACTTTTGAAAATGTAGCTGGTTTAGAAGGTGCAAAAGAGGAAGTACAAGAAATTGTAGATTTCTTAAAAAACCCAGGTAAATATACAGCTTTAGGTGGAAAAATACCTAAAGGTGCATTATTAGTTGGACCTCCCGGAACAGGTAAGACATTATTGGCAAAAGCAGTAGCAGGTGAAGCAGAAGTTCCTTTTTTCTCATTATCAGGGTCAGATTTTGTAGAAATGTTTGTAGGAGTAGGAGCTTCTAGAGTTCGAGATTTATTTAAGCAGGCTGCTCAAAAATCACCATCTATAATTTTTATTGATGAAATAGATGCCATTGGAAGAGCTCGTGGAAAAAACAGCATGACAGGTGGAAATGATGAACGTGAAAATACTCTGAATCAATTATTGACAGAAATGGATGGTTTTGGTACAGATGTAAATGTTATCGTATTAGCAGCAACTAATAGGGCAGACGTATTAGACTCAGCTTTAATGAGAGCAGGACGTTTTGACAGACAAATCTACGTAGACCTACCAGATATTAAGGAAAGAAAAGAAATTTTTGAAGTACACATAAAACCTTTGAAATTAGCTGATGATGTTAAGATTGAATTTTTAGCACAGCAAACTCCTGGTTTTTCTGGTGCTGATATCGCAAACATGTGTAATGAAGCAGCTTTAATTGCAGCAAGAGGTAACAAAAAAGCAATACATCATCAAGATTTCTTAGATGCTGTAGACAGAATTGTTGGAGGTTTGGAAAAGAAAAATAAAGTTATTACTCCAAAAGAGAAAAAAACAATAGCATTTCACGAAGCAGGTCATGCAACAGTTAGTTGGATGCTAGAACATGCAGCGCCATTAGTAAAAGTTACAATTGTTCCAAGAGGTCAAAGCCTAGGAGCAGCATGGTATTTACCTGCGGAAAGAATGATAGTTCAGACAGAACAAATGTTAGACGAAATGTGTGCTACTCTTGGTGGAAGGGCTGCTGAAAAAATAATTTTTAATAAAATTTCAACAGGAGCATTAAGTGATTTAGAGAAAGTAACTAAACAGGCCAGAGCTATGGTAACTGTTTATGGTTTGAATGAAAAGGTTGGAAACATAACTTATTACGATTCATCAGGTAATGACTCATTTGTAAAGCCATATAGTGAAAATACAGCAAAAACTATAGATGAAGAAATTTCTAAAATGATAGAATTACAATATCAAAGAGCTATTGAAATTCTTGATAATAATAAAGAAAAGTTATCCACTTTAGCTGAGTTATTATTAGAAAAAGAGGTTATTTTTAAAGATGATTTGATGAAAATTTTCGGGAAAAGGCCTTTTGAGGATGAGCTTACAGAGATAAAAGCAGAAGAGAATGTTATCAAACAAACAGAAGCTAAAGAAGATAAAGAAGACAAAGAAGACAAAGAAGATAAAGAGGTCAAAAAAGACAAAGAAGTCAAAGAGGACAACTAACCAGAAAAAATTATTTTTTAAATGAATTTTTTGAAAAAATTATTTAAAGGTAACAAACCAACAAAAGAAGAAGTGACTATCAATCCAAGGGTTAATTTATCTTTAGAGGATGTTTTTGTTAATAATTTTATTGCCAAAGGAGGTAAGTTTCTTTATTGTGTTTCTGAAAAAGAAATTATTAATAACTTAACTAAAATTTTGTCTGAAAATAATTGGAATATAATTATATGTTTTGATGAAGCTATTAAAGTTTTTCTAACAAAATTAAATGTTACTGTTCAGAGAGAGGTAGACATAACAAAGCCTTTTTTTACAACTTGTGAACACTTAATCTCTGATAATGGAGACATTCTTTTTTCATCTAACCAACTGATTACACACAAAATATCTTCTTTAACAGATGATTTTATAGTTTTTGCAAAAACAAGTCAATTTGTAAAAGATAGAGGAGAAGGTTTAACAGGAATTAAAACGAACTGTAAAGAAAGTATACCCACAAATATAAGTGCGGTAAGGAAATACCGTATAGAAAAGGAAGATGATAATTTTTTAAATTATGGTAATAGCAACTCGAAGAACTTATATTTATTACTTTTAGAAGATTTATAATATGACAAACCTTCTTAAGAGAGGAATTTCTGGACTTATTTATACAGTGCTTTTTATTGGTGCTATCATTTATTCAAAAGAATCATATTTAGGGCTCATTATAATGTTTGGTTTTGTCTGTATATGGGAGTTTTTCATGATAATAAAATATAAAAACTTTCTAATATATATACTATTTTTAGTTCTGATATATTTGCAATATCCTAATTTTAAGTCTTCTTTAATAAGTCATATTTTACTCATATTATGTCTGTCCGGATCTATTCATCTATTGATAAACCTTTTTCTAAAAAAAAAGACTTATCCTTCAAATACAATTCAGAAATTAGACATATCTATCCGATATTTACTTTTGTCTTTTGTCTTTTTAATTTTACTTCCATTTGTAAATGGTGAGTATGAAGAATCAATTATACTATCATTGGTTTTCTTTATTTGGGTAAATGATAGTTTTGCTTTTTTTGTCGGAAAAAATTTTGGCAAAAAAAAATTATTTGAAAGTATCTCACCAAAAAAAACTGTTGAGGGCTTTCTAGGAGGTGTAATTTTTACACTAATTACTGCATTTATGCTATCACATTTTGAAAATTTTTTATCCCTAACTCAATTGATAGTAGTTTCATTAATAGCTTCTATATTTGGTTCCATAGGTGATTTAGTAGAATCAAAATTTAAAAGACAAGCTAAAATTAAAGATAGTGGAACTATTATGCCGGGTCATGGTGGATTATTAGATAGATTAGACAGCTTATTGTTTGTAGCTCCATTTGTATATTTGTATATAAATTATTTAATTTAAAAAAAAATGTTAAGTTTTCACAGAGAAGGTTATAAGATTATTATTTTAACATTTTTAGTTGTTTTGATGGGGATTTTATTTTCAGAAAAATTTATAGAATTGTTTTGGTTGTTAAAATTAGTTCAAAGTTTACTGTTGCTGTTTTTAATTATTGTTCTTCAATTTTTTAGAAACCCTAAAAGAATTACAGATATTAATGATAGACATATAGTAGCCCCAGTAGATGGAAAAGTTGTAGTTATTGAAGAAGTTGAAGAACCAGAATATTTTAAAGGGAAAAGACTTCAAGTGTCTATATTCATGTCGCCAATTAATGTACATGTTACTAGATACGCATTAAATGGAATTATAAAATATAGTAAATATCATCCTGGAAAATACTTGGTAGCTTGGCATCCAAAAGCTTCAACAGAAAATGAAAGAACAACAATAGTTATAGATAATTTAGTCTTTGGAGAAGTATTATATCGGCAAATTGCAGGTGCTTTAGCTAAAAGAATTGTAAACTATGCAAAAGAAGGGAAAAAAGTTATACAAGGAACAGATGCCGGTTTTATAAAGTTTGGAAGTAGAGTTGATATTTTTTTACCATTAGGCACTAAATTAAATGTAAATATTGGTGATAAGGTCAAAGGTGGAGTTCAAGTAATTGCTGAAAAATAATGAATGACAGTTTAGATATAAGTTTTAAAAAAGCTTTAAAAAAAACAGCTAAATTAGAAGAAGTTTTAGCACCTGATATAATGCTTAAACTTTATGCTTATTACAAACAAGCGGTAGTTGGTGATTCTTTCTCTTATGATAGAGAAATAGACGTAATAGATGTTTTTAAATTAAATGCTTGGAGGCAACTTAACGGAATGTCACAAGAGGAAGCAAAAAAACAGTATATAAAACTTGCAAATAGTATTTAAAAATCCACTAATTGGTGGATTTTTTTATCTGAATTTAATATAGTCTACCTCAAATTCAAAACTTCCATATTTTTTTTCATCAGTAATCAAACCAATTCTAATAATTTCTTTTAAAGTTTCTTTCTTAAGTTGCTCGTTCATAGCTTTACCAATATAGTGCTTTTTGAAATCTGTAAGCTTAATAGTTGTAGTTTTCCATTTAGAAGAAGTTCCATCAAGACTTACTTTATAATTAGGGACATACCATCGCCTACTTACTGCAAAAGTTAAAGCTAAAGAGATGCCAGTTGATCGATACCTAATTTCAATATCATTAAAGTTAGAGATATCAAATTCAGAAAAAGAACGGCGTAAAGATGAAAAACCACCATTATTATCTAGCGATATGTCTCCTCTAAAAAGAATACTGTTTTCAGTTAATTTCATACTTCCTCTAGAGAGCCCACCCATAACACCGTCGTTAACGACACTCCAAGAATTTCCTTTCTTTGTTGCTCCAAAATCTATTTTATATGTATCTTGTTGTAGCATAGAAAAAGTAAATAAAAGGATTATAAGTTGTGTTTTCATATTAAATTTTTTAGTGAATCTTCTAAGGTTTCAAATTTAAATTTAAAACCAGTTTGCTTAATCTTGCTAGCAGAAACTTTACTTCCATTCAAAATAATAGTTGACATTTCTCCAAAAATTAATTTTAAAATAAATTTTGGAGCACCAATTGGTATAAAAAGACGCTTCTGTATTTTTGCCAGTGCTTTTGAGAATGAAATATTGGATTGATACTCGGTTGATACTGCGTTGTAAGCTCCTTCAAAATTAGTGTCTTCTATGGCCTTTATATATAATTCACATAAGTCATCTATATGAATCCAAGGCATGTATTGTTTACCATCTCCAAGTAGTGAAATAATGGGTGTTTTCATTTTCTTTAAAGCACCTCCATTTTTAGCTAAAACAATGCCTGTTCGAAATGCTACAGTTCTTATTTTTTCTTTATTAAATTGAAAAATAGACTTTTCCCAAAGCCGACAAACTTTACCTAAAAAATCTGTAGCAGCTTTGTCTGTTTCTTTAAAAGTAGTTTGAGTTGTAAAAGATCCATAAAATCCAGTAGCAGATGCAGAAATGAAACTTTGGAGAGGTATTTGAAGCCTTTTTACTGTAGCGTAAAGTAAATTAGTTGAATCGACTCTACTATTTATAATTTCTTTCTTTCTTTTTTCAGACCATCTTTTATCTGCGATTCCAGCACCTGCAAGGTGAATGATATGGTTTAGATCTTTAAAAGCATTGTCATTTATATACTGCGCTTTAATATTCCAAACAAATGTTTTATAATCACTATTAGAGCTATCATTTCTGCTTAAAATCCGAACCTCATACCCTCTAGATGCTAATAAGAAAGATAAACGTTTTCCAATTAAACCAGTTCCACCAGTGATTAATACTTTTTTCATAAGGTAAAATTACAAAAACTGATATTAAACTTGATATCGGTTTCATAAAATATTTGTTAAAAGAAAAGAATGTAATCTCTTAAATGGAGTTATTAATCAATCATTTTGCTGTGATTTTATATAAAGTATTACCGATTGCTCAGATATTCAAATCAGTTTCTCTTTAAAGTTAAAAAATAATCCTTGTTAAAATTTTGAGAATCTTACTAAAAAACTCTCAAAACAAACATTTTAAGTTACTAATTAAAATTAATTGTGAAAGGATTGTTAATCTTTAGAATCAAACTCCATAAAGTCTTATTTTTGTATTAGTATGAAAGAAAAGAAAAAAAAGGGATTTATTTTTAAAACCTTTGAATCTCCCCATTTGACTCCATTTGAAAAATTGTTTGATATTTTTAAAGAAATTATTACACACACTTCCGGAGATTTTGATGAAGCGATTGATTGGTTACGTCAGTTAGATATTGAATATAAACTAACAGATAAAAATTATACAATAGATGATTTCATCGAAGATCTAAAATTGAAAGGATATATTAAAGAAGAAATTGATCCGGATGAAAATGGAATGAATATTTCTATCACAGCTAAGACAGAAAGAGCCATCCGTCAGCAAGCACTGAACCAAATATTTGGAAAAATTAAAAGACGAGGTTCTGGAAATCATAAAAGCAAGGGTCAGGGTTTAGGAGACGAACATACCGGTGATTTTAGAAACTATCAGTTTGGGGATTCTTTAGACAAAGTTTCTATGACAGAAAGTTTACGAAATGCACAAATTAATCATGGAATTGGTAGCTTTAACTTAACTGAAGATGATTTAGTTGTTGAAGAAACCATGCACAAGGCTCAAATGAGCACTGTTTTAATGATAGATATTAGTCATTCTATGATATTGTACGGAGAAGATAGGATTACACCAGCAAAAAAGGTTGCCATGGCGTTGGCAGAATTAATTACCACCAGATATCCTAAAGACACCTTAGATATTTTAGTTTTTGGAAATGATTCATGGACTATAGATATTAAGGATTTACCCTATTTAAAAGTAGGCCCTTACCATACAAACACAGTTGCAGGCCTACAATTAGCTATGGACTTATTGCGAAGAAAAAGAAACACCAATAAACAAATCTTTATGATCACCGATGGAAAACCAAGTTGTCTTAAAATGCCAGATGGTCAGTATTATAAAAACAGTAATGGTTTAGATTCTTTTATTACAAATAAATGCTATGCAATGGCTCAACAAGCAAGACGGTTACACATTCCTATTACAACATTTATGATTGCTCAAGATAATTATTTGATGCAATTTGTAAGAGAATTTACCAAAGCAAATCAAGGAAAAGCATTTTATACAGGGATTAAAGGATTGGGAGAAATGATTTTTGAAGATTATGAAACAAATAGAAAAAAAAGAATTAAAGGTTAATATGAATATAACATCTATACAAACACTAGGAGCATTAAAAGAATCAGGATATCAATCTAAATCTATTAAAGATGAATTGAGAGATAATTTAATCGCTAAAATTAAAAATAAAGAAACAATATTTACAGGAGTCCACGGATATGAAAATACTGTAATACCTGAATTGGAAAGAGCTATTTTATCTAGACATAATATTAATTTGTTAGGCTTACGTGGACAAGCTAAAACACGATTAGCTAGGTTGATGGTGAATTTATTAGATGAATATATTCCAGTAGTAGAGGGCTCAGAAATTAATGATGATCCGCTAGCACCAATTTCTCGTTTTGCAATAGAACTGATACAACAAAACCAAGATGAAACACCGATTACTTGGTTACATAGAAGTGATCGTTTTGCAGAAAAATTAGCCACACCAGATGTTACTGTAGCAGATATTATAGGTGATGTAGATCCTATAAAAGCAGCTAATTTAAAGTTAAGTTATGCGGATGACCGAGTGATACATTATGGAATGATTCCTAGAGCCAATAGATGCATTTTTGTGATCAATGAGTTGCCAGATTTACAGGCTAGAATTCAAGTTGCCTTGTTTAATATATTACAAGAAGGAGACATACAAATTAGAGGTTTTAAATTGAGATTGTCTTTAGATATGCAATTTGTTTTTACTGCCAATCCAGAAGATTATACAAATAGAGGAAGTATTGTAACACCTTTAAAAGACAGAATAGGTTCACAAATTTTAACTCATTATCCTGAAACTATTCAGATTGCAAAAATGATTACTTCTCAAGAAGCAGCATTAGATACGAGACAGTCTTCAACTATTTTTATTCCTGAATTAGCAAAAGATATTTTGGAACAACTTGTTTTTGAAGCTCGAAAAAGTGAATATGTAGATGTAAAGAGTGGTGTAAGTGCACGTTTAAGTATTACCGCTTTTGAAAATTTAGTAAGCACAGCTGAAAGGCGTTTATTGCATTCTGGTGATGACAAAACAGCCATTAGAATGAGTGACTTTACAGGAATTATTCCAGCAATTACTGGGAAGATAGAATTGGTTTATGAAGGAGAACAAGAAGGTGCCTACAATGTTGCATTAACCTTGCTTGGGAATGCTATTAAATCTCTGTATTCAGATTTTTTCCCTAAAATTGAAAAGATTGAAAAACAAGGAGTTGAAACACCATATGATGAAATTGTTTCTTGGTTTTTTAATAATAGTGAGGATTTTGAAATATTAGATGACATCTCAGAAAAAAACTACACATTTATACTTGAAAAAGTAAAGCCATTATCAGAATTTGTGCTAAAACACCAATTAGGGGTAACTCCTGAAGAAGTGTGCTTTTGGCAAGAATTTGTTTTATGGTCTTTGGTAGAGCATAAAAAACTAAGTAAATATAGATACGCTGAAGGAGTTCAGTTTAAAGACCCTTATGGAAGTTTTATAAGCGGGCTTTAATCATTAAAGATTAACGACTTCTTCTTCCCATCCTATTATTTCGCATTTCTACCATTTTTTTACGAATGTTAGAAGTGTACCCTTTTTTTGTAATGTTTTCACCTTTATCGGGAGCTGTAATATTTATTTTTTCTTTTGGGTTTAAAATGATTTCTGAACACAATAAAGTTGTATTTCCGGCACTTACTTCTAAGATTAGTCCAGGAAGCCCCCAATATTCAGCAGGTCCTTGGGCAACAGGTATTTGA
>Ga0209198_1000114_pt1 | contig 73747 bp, 78 predicted proteins | sample COGITO_mtgs_1105_2_FD_184804 | JGI IMG/M metagenome (GOLD analysis project Ga0209198, IMG submission 184804) | Pelagic marine microbial communities from North Sea - COGITO_mtgs_110519 (SPAdes) (version 2) | ecosystem: Environmental > Aquatic > Marine > Epipelagic ...
CAGAAGCCCATAGCAACTTAGGCATTGCCCTAAAAGACCTTGGTCGACTAGAAGACGCTGAGGCAAGTTACAGACAAGCCATCGCACTCAAGCCAGGCTATGCAGAAGCCCATAGCAACTTAGGCAACGCACTGAAAGACCTTGACCGACTAGAAGACGCTGAGGCAAGCTACAGGCAAGCCATAACACTCAAGCCAGACTTTTCTGAAGCCCACTACAACTTGGGCAACGCACTAGCGGACCTTGGCCGACCAGAAGAAGCAGAGGCAAGCTACAGGCAAGCCATCGCACTAAAACCAGACTCTGCAAAAGCCCACAGCAACTTGGGGTTTATATTTCAAGAACAGGGACGTATAGATGAATCTGAAGCTTCTTATCGTAGGATGCTGGAGGTAAGCCCTGATTCAAATCGCAGCTTGGGAACTATCCCAACAACCGCGTTAGTCTGCCATGGGCGCGCCGGATCGTTGTTCTTCCACTCATTAATTGATGGACACCCGGAGATCGCTACCTTACCTGGCATATATTTCAAAGGCTGGTTTGGCATCGATCGGTGGAAATTATTCTCGCCTGATTTAAGTAATCTTAATTGGCGAGACGTTTTAGTAGCAAAAATTCTCAGAGTGTACGAGCCGCAATTTGATGCACGGTCGAGAAAAAATGTACCCGGCAAGCCTCTTAAAAATGTAGAGTGGTTGGCTAAAGATTTAGGGCTAACGGAAATGGGTCCTGACCGCTCTCAGCATTTTCAAGTGGATCGGGAGGCGTTCTCTACGACACTGCTGTCCTTATTGAGACCCCTTTCTTCGGTAACCCAACAAGCTTGTTTTGAATTGATACATCAAGCCTTTGAAATGTCTATCCGAGGAAATGTAGCTTGGGGTAACCATGATCGCAGGCATATTTTCTATCACCTGCACAATCCAGATCCATTTGAGTGTGCAAATTTTTTGCAGCTAAATCCCAAGGCTCGACTGCTACACATCGTACGTAACCCAATTCAAAATATGGAGTCGTGGCTCATGCCATTTTGGCGGGCTAATGTCTTGGATAGTTTGGAATATCACAACCAAGTAAAGAACTGGCGGCGCATGTTGGATCGCATAGTCACATTGCTTAAGGAGTTCCACTCTCCTGTTAGCAGGGACAGTCTTCACCGCGGTGTGCGGTTAGAGGACATCAAAAGTAGCCCTAAAAGAGTGATGCCCCAAATAGCTAATTGGATGGGTGTGTCTGATCATCCCGTTCTGTATGAGTCAAGCTTTTGTGGGATGCAGTATTGGGGGGGGTCTTCAGCAAGTACTGGCAAAATCACTGGTTTTGATACTGAAGCAATTGATAAACCCTTAGGTCGTATATTTGGCAAGCGCGACATTGTTATCTTTGAAACGCTATTTTGGCCTTTTTCAAGCCTATACGGCTATACCGATATGGATGCGCCAAGCTTTCGAACACAGCTCTCGACTATTCGCCCTTGGCTCCAGGAGCCGTTAGAGTTTGAAAGAAAGCTTTACGAGGCGCTGCCTGAGCATACTGGCCAGATCGAAGATCTTGATCCATACAAAAGGCTGCATTTCTTTTTAAATCAACTCTGGGATACATTAGAAAGAGATGGAACGTACCACGGCATGCCGCAACCGTTGGAGCTAGATTAGATGATCAGCGATAGTCCTTTGCAAACGCCAGGCCGTGTCGTGTGGATTACCGGCTTGTCTGGTTCAGGTAAATCGACGTTAGCAACCGAAGTTGTAGGTCAACTTAGAGCGCTTCGCAATGATGTGATACGTTTGGACGGGGATGAACTTCGAGAAGTGTTTGCGGCGGAGTCGATTAATCTTCAACGCCATGATCGTAATGGACGTCTGATGCTTGCCATGCAATACGCTAGCTTGTGCAGACTTCTTAGCATGCAAGGCTTTACAGTCGTAATTGCCACGATTTCGATGTTTCGTGAGGTTTACGCTTGGAACCGCGCTAGCCTACCAGGCTATTTCGAGGTCTATCTAAAGGTGCCAATAGAAGAGCTGCGCCGTAGGGACCCGAAAGGTATTTATCGTCGATTCGATGCGGGCGAACTGCTAAATGTTGCCGGACTAGACTTGCCCGTTGATGAGCCAGGGCAAGCAGATTTTGAGGTGGAATTTGAAGCGTCCCAGTCTGTGACAGAGCTATCGCATGGCTTAATCCAACGCATCCGAAAGAGATAACAACGATGGACAAATTATTGAGTGCGGGTGACTTCACCGGCTTGGCTAGCGATTATTCGCAATCTCGCCCAGACTATTGCCCGGCGGTACTTAAGGCGTCGCTTGGGTTGCTCGACAAAACGAGCGCAGAGATTGATTTTGTGGATGTAGGAGCAGGCACCGGCATTTGGACACGGATGGTTCATGCCTCAGGCGTTCGATCGGTCACCGCTATAGAGCCAAATGAGGACATGCGCACCAACGGAGTCACTGATTGTTTGAATACTTCTGTGCGCTGGTGTGCCGGCAGCGCCGAAGCAACCGGTTTGCCTAACGGCTCCGTCGATTGGTTGTCAATGGCTTCTAGCTTTCACTGGGCCAACTTTGATGCCGCAACTAGGGAGTTTCACCGCGTATTGCGTCCATCCGGGCGATTCACTGCATTATGGAATCCTCGGCTGATAGAGGTAAATCCTTTGCTTGTCGAAATCGAGGCGTATCTAGATACCTTGCGACCGAACATTAAACGTATTTCATCCGGCCGCTCAGGTATTACTGAGACACTAACCGAGCAGCTGTGGGCCTCGCCATACTTCGATGATGTGGTTTACCTTGAAGGTCGTCATGTTATCGAGATGACGCCAAATAGATACCTCGGAGCTTGGCGCTCCGTTAACGATCTTCGTGTACAGCTAGGGCCAGAAAAATTTAATGATTTCCTCAGTTTTGTTGAACGTCAAGTTGCTGGGTTAGACCTTATCAAGGCAACCTACTTGACGCGCGCGTGGTCCGCGCGACGTCTAGGCTGATAACAGTGTCACTAGCTTTTTCCACCAAGGCTGGAACGCTAGCCACCTTGCAAGGCGTGCTCAAGTCGGCACACATTGCACCGCTACTTGTATTCACAGTAGGTGACTGGCAAACCGACAAGAAAGCCTGCCTAGGCGGCATAGTCAATGCGTTGGGGGCGGGTCCGTGGATCGTGCGCTCCAGTTGTGCTCGGGAAGATAGCGAACAAGGCTCTAATGCTGGTGCGTTTCTCTCGCTACCGAGTGTTAGCTTTGATGAACTTGTGCCATCTGTGGAACGCGTCATCACGGCTTACGGTGAAGTAAACCAAACGGATGAGGTGCTCATCCAGCCTATGCTTACTAACGTTGTACGCGCAGGTGTCGCCTTCTCACACGACCCCAATACGTGCGCGCCGTATCGAGTGGTTAATTGGTCAGAGGGCAACGATACGGCGCTAGTCACGGGTGGTAGCGGGGGCCGGGTTTGGCAGCAAGCAGCTAACTCCCCCATACCCTCACCACCAACTCTATTACCTATCGTTACGCTTCTGCACGAACTGTTGGAGCTGTTTGAGAACGATCCGGTTGACTGCGAGTTTGCCGTAACAAGGTGTGTTGACGAGGGCGAGGGAGCGGGAGCGGAAGTGCTTTGGCTGCTGCAGGCTCGACCATTGATCTTGGCCAAAGAGCCTGAGTCGGAAGTTAACCAAGCCGCGCGTCTGCGAAACATCCAGAGCAAGGTAGAGCGAGGCATGCAGCCACACCCCTTTCTCATGGGGAACACTACGGTTTATGGCGTTATGCCAGATTGGAACCCCGCAGAAATCATCGGCGTGCGACCTAAGCCCTTATCCCTATCGCTATACCGAGAGCTCGTAACGGATTCAATCTGGGCCTATCAGCGCCATAACTATGGCTACAGAAACTTACGTAGTTTTCCTCTGATGCCGCACTTCTTTGGGTTGCCATATATCGATGTAAGGCTGTCATTCAACTCATTCATCCCAGCCGATATGGACGATGGCTTAGCTGCACGCCTTGTAGACCACTACATTGACCGCCTGCTTAGTGAGCCGATGCTGCACGACAAGGTCGAGTTTGAAATCGTTTTTTCTTGTTACACGTTCGACTTACCGAACCGACTCGATCAGCTAAGCACCGCAGGGTTTTCCAAGGATGATTGCGACCAGCTTACCCAGAGCTTGCGCAAACTAACTAACCGTATATTGCATCCAACGAATGGTTTGTGGCGCAGTGATGCCGCCAAGCTAAAGACCTTAGGTCAGCGCCGCCGTGCACTACTAGACTCCAACGCCGACCCTTTAGCGCGTATTTACTGGCTGCTGGAAGACGCCAAGCGTTATGGCACGTTGCCCTTTGCGGGACTTGCTCGTGCGGGGTTTGTGGCCGTACAGTTATTGAAATCGCTAGTCGAGACGGGGATATTTTCAACCAGCGATTATGAAGCCTTTATTGAGGGCGTCTCCACCGTCACCGGCCAGCTGAGCCGGGATCGATCGGTGTTAGATAAAGCAACCTTCTTAGCTCAGTATGGTCATTTGCGGCCTGGAACCTACGACATCGAGTCTCCTCGTTACGACGAAGCGCCAGAAATTTATTTCGATTGGGGGCGTCAGCCCTTGACGCCTGAACCAGTAAAGCCCTTCTCCCTGACGCTGCCCCAAATGCGTCAAATCTCCCAGTTCCTGCAATCACATGGTCTTGAGTCGGACCCCGTCGGACTACTTGACTTTATGCAAGCGGGTATTGAGTTACGTGAGATGGCAAAGTTTCAATTCACACGCAATTTATCAGACGTGCTATCGCTGATCACGGAAGTGGGCGAAGAACATAACATTGACCGAGAAGAATTAGCTTACTGCGATATCGGGGTATTCAAAGAGTTACATATAGCGGCAGGCGATGCAAGTAGTGCGCTTTTAGTCAGCATTGAGCAAGGTAAAGCTCGCTATGCGGAAACCTTAAAAACGGCCCTGCCACCTTTGATATCGAAACCTAGCGATATCTGGGCTTTTGAGTGGCCGGAGGCATCGCCCAGTTTTATAAGCCAGAAGCAAGTTACTGCGCTTGTCGCCACACACAATTCACACAAGACGTTAGACGGCATGATTGTCTGTATTCCTAATGCAGACCCCGGGTTTGACTGGCTCTTCGCTCATCCTTTGGCCGGACTGGTCACCGCTTGGGGTGGGCCTAATTCGCATATGGCAATCCGCGCCGGCGAACTTGGACTGCCTGCGCTCATCGGGGCAGGCGATGTGCTTTATCGTCGCATTGCGGCAGCGAAGCGAGTTCACATCGACTGCGCCGGTCGACGCGTGGAGGTGTTAGCGTGAGGGTCGTGGCTGTAAGCCAGCGCGTGGATGTTCATCCTGATCGTAACGAGCGCAGGGATGCCTTGGACCAACGGCTGATCTCACTGCTACTGAAAGTCGGATGTATGCCGGTACCGGTGCCTAACGGTTTACATTTGGCGGCAGGTGCGGGTATGCCGGTGAGAGATAGCTTCAACACCTGGATCGCAGCGATCAGCCCACAGGCAATAGTGTTGTCCGGGGGTAACGATATCGGCGATTGTCCCGAGCGTGACTCGGTCGAGAACTGGCTACTCGATTACGCGGAGAGCAGTAGCTTGCCTGCATTGGGCATTTGTCGTGGTATGCAGATGATGGGTCTGCGGGCCGGTGCTGAACTGAAAATAATCGAGGGACACGTTCGCACCGAACATCAGCTGACAGGTGTAATCAATGGGAAAGTGAACAGTTACCACAATCACGCCTTGACCACTTGCCCTCACGAATTTACGGTTCTGGCTCAAAGCGAAGACGCTCAAATCGAGGCCATTCGCCATGAAAGCCTACCCTGGGAGGGTTGGATGTGGCATCCAGAAAGAGAGCCCGTATTTTCTCTGCGGGACGTTGACAGAATAAGGGCATTGTTTGCATGAAAGCCATCATCTTGGCCGCGGGTCGCGGCAGTCGCATGAAGAATATGACCGATGAGCGTCCCAAGTGTTTAGTCGAACTGCGCGGCAAACCTCTACTGGAATATCAACTCACTGCCTTGCGCCAGGCGGGCATCAACGAAATCGCTGTCGTCACAGGTTATCGACGTGAGTTGCTTGTAGGTTATGGGCTGGTTGAGTTTCATAACGCCCGTTGGTCTGAAACAAATATGGTTTCGTCGCTGAGCTGTGCCCAAGAGTGGTTGCAGGCAGGACCTTGCATTGTGAGCTATTCGGATATTTTCTACAGCGCAGCAGCGGTTAAGTCTCTTATGGACGATGCCGGCGAGCTGGCGCTCACCTACGATCCGAACTGGTTGGAACTCTGGACAGAGCGTTTTGGCGACCCACTTCTAGACGCTGAGACATTTCGCCTAGGGCCGGATCAAACTCTTTCTGAAATAGGTAATAAGCCGAATTCGGTCGATGAAGTGCAGGGGCAGTACATGGGCCTACTGCGCTTTACACCAGGAGGATGGGAGGAGGTGTTGCGCATCAGGAAAGCCTTGAGCCTGGCGGAGTGCGACAAAATGCATATGACAGGAACACTCCAACGGGTGCTTGAAGCAGGAAACCTTTCAATTAGAGCGTTACCTTATTGGGGTGAATGGGGAGAGGTGGACTCAGTGGATGACCTCGCACTATACAAGTCTCAAACAAACCGAGTCAGATAGTCGTGTTGTGTAGGCCTGTCATGCTTACTTTGGACTTCTCACGCATTGCAATCAAGGATGCCGCGCTCCATGCGCACACTATCCAAGTGTCTAACCTTTTACAAAGATTCCCAGAATTTCTAAATCGTTTGAGCGGAACACTGTACAAGTGCTCGCAGGGGGACCCACTTGAGAACTCGTTGGGTGGGGGTACTGTGGGGGTCGGCTGCACCGGATTTTGAAGGGGGTACCCCTCCCAGCTAGTATGCGTATGCAAAACCGCATAGACAGGACGTAGTCGGCTTGGCTGAACGCATCGAAAATGATGGTGGGTAGACTGGTGGGTAGAAACAAAAAACGCCCCGTGAGGGGCGTATTTGCTTAACTAGTGGCGGAAAGGGCGGGATTCGAACCCGCGGTGGGCTATGAACCCACACACGCTTTCCAGGCGTGCGACTTAAACCACTCATCCACCTTTCCGCGAAGGGCAGAGTATAGCAGGCTGGCCTGCTCACCCTCCCATCAGATCAAAAGGTATCAGGCCGCAGGCGGGGCCTTGACGGCGTCGCCCTTCACCCCGGCGATCATGCTGAACGCGGAGCCGATGAGGGTGGATACCTCGGTCATGTTGCTGGGCACGATGAGGGTGGTGCTGGCGGCCTGGGCAACTTGGCCGTAGGCCTCAATGGCACCTTCTGCGACTTTTAGCTGAATGGCTTCATGGCCGTTAGGTGAGCCGATGGCTTTGGCGATGCGCTCAATGGCCTCCGCGTTGGCCGTAGCCAGTGCAAGGATGGCGCGCGCCTCGCCTTCGGCTTGGTTGATAGCGGCTTGCTTGTCACCTTCCGACCGGGCAATGGCCGCTTCACGTGCGCCTGTTGCAATGTTGATTTGCTCTTGGCGACGGCCTTCAGAGGCGGCAATAAGGGCGCGCTTTTCACGTTCAGCAGTGATCTGCGATTGCATGGCCAACAAAATTTCTTTTGGTGGGGTGAGGTCCTTGATCTCGTAGCGCAGTACCTTAACGCCCCAATTGAGTGCGGCCTCGTCAATGGCGGCAACAACTTGCGAGTTGATGATGTTGCGCTCCTCGAAGGTCTTGTCCAGCTCCAGTTTGCCAATGACACTACGCAAGGTGGTTTGAGCCAGTTGGGTGATGGCGATGATGTAGTCGCTAGAGCCGTAGCTGGCCAACATGGGGTCGGTTACTTGGAAGTACAAGATGCCGTCGACCTCGAGTTGGGTGTTGTCGCGGGTGATACAAATTTGACTGGGAACGTCCAGCGGAATTTCTTTTCGTGAATGTTTGTAGGCGACTTTGTCAATAAAGGGGATCAAGATGTTGAGCCCCGGTGACAGGGTCGAGGTGTATTTACCTAATCGCTCGACCACCCAGGCGCTCTGCTGTGGGACGATTCTGATGGCGCGGATAACAAAGATGATCGCAATGGCGAGTAAGACGATGGAAATTTCCATGAGGAGCCCTTTAAAGGTTGGTGGGTTGCGCGTTTGCGATGGGTTCTACGATGAGTCGGTTGTTCAAAATCTGCGTGATACGGTGATTACCGACTTGAGGCGTCTGGTTGTGCGCGGTCTCGCAAGCCCATTCGCTACCTCGGTAATGAATGCGTGTGCTCCCGTCTACGTTCCAGTGCGTAATGAAAACGGTTTGACCGATATCAAATTGGTCGGCACTGACATTCGGATCGGCCTGTTGCGCCTTTCGCCGCTTTAAACGCTCCCAAACGGCGACGCCGAATATGCCGATGACGGCGGCCCCACCGATTTGCATGCCGATGGCGAAGCCCCAGAAGGCGACTAGGCCGCCAAAGGCCGCGGCGAGTCCGAGGAGTAGCAGGTAGAAGGTTCCGGTGAGTAACTCGGCTGCGACGAGCGCGCCGCTCAGAATCCACCAAATGGTTGGTGCTTCTAAGTGAAACATGTGTGTGTCCTTTGAAGCGAACGAGGGCGACCCTCGAAGTGTTGATGTAGCACCACATTCTGCGCCAATTGGCTTGGGCTATGTGGCGAGATGTCCTATTTGAACCCTTGGGACTTTAAACTCCCTCTTTTGCCGCAAAAAGACCATACCACTATGAAATTTCGTTTCCCCATTGTCATCATCGACGAGGACTTCCGCTCGGAGAATACCTCGGGCCTTGGTATTCGCGCGCTAGCTGATGCCATCGAGGCTGAAGGCTTTGAGGTTCTCGGGGTAACGAGTTACGGTGATTTGAGTCAATTTGCACAGCAGCAAAGTCGTGCCAGCGCATTCATATTGTCGGTGGATGACGAGGAGGTGACGCAGGGGCCAGATATTGACCCTGCGATCGAGCGCCTGCGTGCCTTCATTGAAGAGGTGCGCCGTAAGAATGCGGATGTGCCTATCTATGTGCATGGCGAAACGAAGACGTCGCGCCACATGCCCAACGATGTGCTGCGTGAACTGCACGGCTTTATTCATATGTTTGAGGACACGCCCGAGTTTGTGGCGCGCCACATCATTCGCGAGGCGAAGAGCTACCTAGAGGGGATTCAGCCACCTTTCTTTAAAGCGTTGCTTGATTATGCAGAGGATGGCTCGTACTCGTGGCACTGCCCGGGTCACTCCGGTGGCGTGGCCTTTCTGAAGTCGCCGGTTGGTCAGATGTTTCACCAATTTTTTGGCGAAAACATGTTGCGTGCTGACGTGTGTAATGCGGTGGAGGAGTTGGGGCAACTGCTTGACCACACTGGGCCAATTGCAGAGAGCGAGCGCAATGCCGCGCGTATTTTTAATGCCGACCATTGCTACTTTGTGACCAATGGCACCAGCACCAGCAACAAGATGGTGTGGCACTACACCGTGGCGCCCGGGGACGTGGTGGTGGTGGACCGTAACTGTCACAAGTCGATTTTGCACGCGATCATCATGACGGGTGCCGTGCCGGTTTTCTTGAAGCCGACGCGCAACCACTTTGGCATTATTGGCCCCATCGCTCAAAGCGAGTTTGAGCCAGAAACGATTAAAGAAAAAATCCGCGCTAATCCGCTACTCGCGCATGTCGACGCCGATACGGTTACGCCCCGTGTGATGACGCTCACGCAGAGCACGTATGACGGTGTGTTGTACAACACCGAAACCATTAAAGGCATGCTCGATGGTTATGTAACCAATCTGCACTTTGACGAGGCGTGGTTGCCGCATGCGTCTTTTCACCCGTTTTATGGCACCTTCCATTCCATGGGCAAGCACCGCGAGCGTCCTGAGCACGCCGTGGTGTATGCAACCCAGTCAATACACAAGCTGTTAGCCGGTATCAGCCAGGCCAGCCACGTGTTGGTGCAAGACTCTAAGACGGTGAAGTTAGACACCCACTTGTTCAATGAGGCCTATCTCATGCACACGTCTACCTCGCCACAATACGCGATCATCGCGAGTTGTGACGTGGCGGCGGCCATGATGGAGCCGCCAAGTGGTACCGCCTTGGTGGAGGAGAGTATCTTGGAGTGTCTGGACTTCCGCCGCGCCATGCGCAAGGTGGAGAAGGACTACGGCACAGAAGACTGGTGGTTTAAGGTCTGGGGGCCGCAGGATCTCCCGGAAGAAGAGGGCATTGGCGATAGCGCTGACTGGGTGCTGAAGGGCGCGAGTGGTGCCAAGTCAGATCAGTGGCACGGCTTTGGTGATTTGGCTGAAGGCTTCAACATGTTGGATCCAATCAAGGCCACGATTGTGACGCCCGGTTTGGACTTGGACGGGACGTTCGCAGAGTCGGGTATTCCGGCATCCATCGTGACTAAGTTTCTAGCCGAGCACGGTGTGGTGGTTGAGAAGACGGGGCTTTATAGCTTCTTCGTGATGTTCACGATTGGTATTACCAAGGGCCGTTGGAACACCTTGTTAACGGCGTTACAACAGTTTAAAGATGATTACGACCGTAACCACCCGATGTGGCGCGTGCTGCCCGAATTTTGCCAAAAACAACGGCGGTATGAGCGTATGGGCCTACGCGACTTGTGCCAGCACGTGCATGCCATGTATGCCAAGCATGACATTGCGCGCCTGACGACGGATATGTATTTGAGTGATCACACGCCAGCCATGACACCGGGTGATGCGTTTGCGCATATTGCGAGACGCACAACCGAGCGGGTGCCAATTGATGATTTGTTGGGACGCATCACCACGAGTCTGATTACGCCTTACCCGCCAGGGATTCCCTTGTTGGTGCCAGGAGAGGTGTTTAACGAGCGCATCGTTGACTACCTCAAGTTCTCGCGCGAGTTCAACGCGCAGTGCCCGGGCTTTGAGACGGATATTCACGGCGTGGTTGAGCAGGTTGACGCGGATGGCGTGACGCGCTACTTCGCGGATTGCGTGCAGAGTAGTTAACGAGCCTGTTGGTTGGGGCAAACATAAAAAAGCGCTCCGAGGAGCGCTTTTTTTGTGCCCAATGCAGCGACTTGCGCTTATGCGCTGGCGACGAACAAGCCAATGTTGCACAGCATTGCCGCTGCCCAAACCAAAGACCGTACGCGAGGGTGGTCCCATATATAGGCCCAGATGTATGACAAGCGAAAGGCAATAAATAGCATGGCCAAGGTGTCAACCACGGCGGGGCTTGCCTGCATGAGGTGTGCCACGACCACGGCAGCTGCGAAGAGCGGGAAGGCTTCAAAGCTATTGAGCTGGGCCCAGTGCGCGCGCTGGCGACGCCCAACGAGGCCATCGAGGTAGGCGCGTGGCGCGCGGTTGTCATAACGCTTTGCTGCCGCTTGCTCTTCGGGGTCTTGCGCACCGAACTTGGCCATCCCCGTGGCAATTAAGGGGAGAAGGCCGGCGATGAGCACGCACCAAAGAGAAATAGTCATGTGAGGTTCCTAAATATGGAGTGGTTTGAAGGGGAAAGAAAGGGGGTGTGTGACGTGGGTGCTTAATCGGCCATGCCGCCGACGACCTTGCTGAAGCCCGCATCGACGTATGTGATCTCGGCAGTGACGCCATTGGCAAGGTCGCTGAGCATGAATGAGGCGACGTTACCCACATCGTCAATGCTGACGTTGCGGCGCAGGGGTGCCGTTTCGGCGACCTGCCCCAATATCTTGCTGAAACCCTTGATGCCACTGGCAGCCAAGGTCTTGATGGGCCCAGCACTGATGCCGTTCACCCGAATGCCTTTAGGCCCCAAAGATTCCGCGGTGTAACGCACTGAGGCCTCTAAAGACGCCTTGGCGAGACCCATGGTGTTGTAGTTTGGTAGGGCGCGCTCGGCACCGAGGTAGGACAGGGTGAGCAGGGCAGACTTATCGTTGAGGTACGGTAGAGCCGCCTTGGCCATTGCGGGAAAACTGTAAGCACTGATGTCGTGCGCAATGCGGAAGCTCTCGCGGCTCAGGCCCTCTAAAAAGTCGCCACCAATGGCCTCGGCGGGTGCAAACCCGATGGCGTGTACAAAGCCATCAAAGGTCGGCCAGACTTTGGCAAGATCGGTGAAAAGCGCCGCGATTTGTTCGTCGCTGCCGACGTCGCAGTCAAAGATCAGGCTTGAGTCGAATTCTGCTGCGAAGCCAGTAATACGGTCTTTAAAGCGTTCGCCAACGTAGCTGAATGCCAACTCGGCGCCCTGCGCGTGGCAGGCTCTGGCAATGCCGTAGGCGATGGAGCGGTTGGACAGAACGCCCGTAATGAGTAATTTTTTACCTTTTAAGAAACCAGTGCGTTCGCTCACGTGAACCTCCCATGTGTTTAATCAAGCAGTTATCTGCGCGGGGGTTTGGCCCCGAAGGGCCTGATTGTCGCACGCACCTGAATGTTTTATTTAGGTATTTAGAACTACTCAAACATTGCGGTCGCGGTATCGGTTGGCCGCGTAATGACCTTGAGGTGGCGGGTGTCGTGTTGAAACCGCGAATTTGGGGTGCGCCCTGTAAGTTTCGTTTCCAGTTCTTTGATTTACCTTGAATTTCGGGTTAAAATTCGACCTTCACGACCAAATGGGCGGGTTTTAACCGCTCATTTTTTTTGCCTTCGCTCGACGTGCGGTGTGCCGGTACTGATTAGTGTGACGCATTAGCGTTACCCAGTGCGGCTTCGTGTGTTCGGGCGATATGTGTTTTTGGGTCAGTAATAAACGGTTAAACGAGGGCGACGTTAGCGACATGTCTTGGCAGGATGCAGTAAAGACCAGTGTGACTGGTTTGGGTTATGACCTCGTGGAGATTGAACGCTCCGCCGCGGGATTGCTGCGAATAACGATTGACATGCCGTTCACGCCAGGCACGCCGGAACAAATGGTGACGGTTGAAGACTGTGAGGTCGTTACCAAGCAGTTGCGATTCTTCTTTGAGGTTGAAAACGTTGATTACCACCGGCTAGAGGTGGGCTCGCCGGGTATCGATCGCTTGCTGCGTAACGACGCCGATCTTGAGCGTTTTACGGGCGAGATGGTTGACGTGATATTAAAAGAGCCCATTGGGGTGACGGATTCAGGTATTTCTGCGAACCGCAAGAAATTTCGCGGTTTGCTCGAGGCAGTTAGCCCCGGGCAGTGGCAGTTGGTTTGGAGTGATGCGCCGCCGGTGAAGCCCGGTGTGAAGGTGGGCAAAAAGCGTGCGGCTGAACAAGCCGAAGCGATGCGTGCGTTGCAGTTTGAATGGGCTGATGTGCGTGAGGCCAGGCTGGCGTCGATTGTGGATTTTCGGGGACGCAAGTCCAAAAGTATGCGTGAGGCCAGCGACTCGTAGTCGCTGGGCGCTGACGGACACGGTGTTCGGTCAGCTTTAAGTTTTTGAGTTTTTGTGTATTGAAAGGCTGGCGACTTGTTATGAATCGCGAACTATTAATGTTGGTAGATGCAATCTCTCACGAGAAGAGCGTCGAGCGTGATGTTGTCTATGCTGCGGTTGAGTTGGCGTTGGCGTCAGCAACAAAGAAGCTATACCCCGAAGAGGCTGATATTCGGGTGGCGATGGACAAAGACACCGGTGAGACCGAGAGTTTCCGCCGCTGGTTGGTTGTGCCCGACGAGGCCGGCCTGCAAAACCCCGATGCCGAAGAAATTTACTCTGACGCAGCTGAAGAGGATCCCGAGATCCAAGTTGGCGATTACATAGAAGAGCCTATCGAGTCGGTTCCGTTCGGTCGTATAGGCGCGATGGCTGCCAAGCAAGTGATTTTGCAAAAGATTCGTGAGGCTGAACGCGAAACGATTCTGAACGACTTCATGGCGCGTGGCGACAAGATTCTTGTTGGTGCCGTTAAGCGCATGGACAAGGGCGACATCATTGTTGAAAGTGGCCGTGTGGAGGGCCGCTTGCGCCGCACGGAGATGATTCCCAAAGAGAACTTCCGTCCAGGCGACCGGGTTCGCGCAATGATCATGGAAGTGGACACCACGTTGCGTGGCGCGCCCATTCTGCTGTCGCGTTCAGCGCCTGAGTTCATGATTGAGCTGTTCCGCAACGAGGTGCCAGAGATTGAGCAGGGCACCCTAGAAATTAAATCGTGCGCCCGTGATGCGGGCTCACGCGCCAAGATTGCCGTGTTGTCACATGACCCACGCGTTGACCCCATCGGCACGTGTGTTGGTGTGCGCGGCTCGCGAGTGAACGGCGTCACCAATGAGCTGGCAGGCGAGCGCGTTGACATTGTGCTTTGGAGCGAAGATCCCGCGCAATTCGTTATTGGCGCTTTGGCTCCCGCAAACGTGAGTTCTATCGTGGTGGACGAGGAGCGCGGCGCAATGGATGTGGTGGTTGACGAGGAAAACCTTGCGATCGCCATTGGCCGTGGTGGCCAAAACGTGCGCTTGGCGTCTGAGTTGACAGGCTGGCGCATCAACATCATGACCGCTGACGAGTCAGAGCAAAAGCAGGCTGAGGAAGCCCAGTCGGTTCGTACATTGTTCACAACGAAGTTGGATGTCGATGAGGAAATCGCTGACATCCTGATTCAAGAAGGCTTCGCTAGTCTCGAAGAGGTGGCCTATGTGCCAATCGCCGAGATGCTCGAAATCGATGCGTTTGACGAGGATACGGTGAACGAACTTCGTAGCCGTGCCAAAGACGTCTTGCTAACGATGGAGCTGGCGCACGAAGAGAGCGTAGGCGACGTGTCGCAAGACCTGCGTGACCTTGATGGCTTGAACGTCGAGCTCATTTCAAAACTCGCAGATGCCAGCATCCACACCCGTGATGACCTTGCCGATTTGGCAACCGATGAGTTGGTCGAGATTACCGGACAAACGGAAGAAGAGGCGACTGCCTTGATCATGAAAGCACGCGAGCATTGGTTCGCTGGTGAGTCGGACGAAGCTGCCGACAACGCCGAACAGCAATCTTGATCACGGAGGCCCACAGGAAAGAAATTTATGACCAGTACCACCGTCGCCGAATTAGCAGCAGAACTGCAAAAACCCACCGATACTTTGTTGGAACAACTCGCTAGCGCGGGTGTCAACAAGGCGAGTGCCACTGATGCGGTATCCGATGCAGACAAGCAGCAATTGCTGTCGCACCTGCAGTCCTCGCATGGCACCGCTACCACCGCACGTAAGAAAATTACGCTGGTGAAGAAATCAACTTCTGAAATCAAGCAGGCGGACGCCCGTGGCGGCGCACGAACGATTCAGGTCGAGGTTCGTAAGAAGCGTACGTTTGTTCGTCGCGACGACGAGGCGGTGACACCCAAGCCCGTTGACGCTGAGTTAGAGCGTCGAGTGGCGGCGGCGGCTGAAGAGGCTGAAAGTTTGCGCCTTGAAGAGGTCGCGATCGAGCAGGCCCGTGCTGCGCGTGCGGCAGCGGCGGCTGCAGAAGCGGCGGCAGAGGCTAGCGCGAAGGCATTGGCCGACGCGCAAGCGGCAGAGGCAAAGACAGAGCCCAAGTCTGCCGAGGCAGTCGCCTCAGCAGCGTCAGCAGCAGCGGAGGCCAAGTCCGATGCGCGTGATGCAGCCCGGGCCGCCTCCATGGCGGAAGCGGCCGCTGCGAACAGTTGGAAAAACGAGAAGAAGGCCGCACCCGTTGAGGAGCCTGCGGCAGTCGTGGCTGACCCCGCTGTTGAAAAGGCGGCGCAAGCTGCCGCAGCAGCTGCGGCGGCAAAAACGAAAGCCCAAGACGACGCTAAGGCAGAAGATGAGCGGGTTAAGGCCCTCGGCCTGCGTCGCAAAAAGGCTGAGGCTGAGGCGGCTGCGATTCGCGAAATGATGGCGCAGAAGAAAATCTTGGTGGCAAAGAAGCCTGAAGAAATTGCAAAGGTCGAGGCGGCTAAGCCTGGTGTGCGCAAAGAAATTAAGTCAGAGAAGCTGTCTTCAACTTGGACCGATGACGTTGCCAAGAAAAAGGCGCTTAAGACGCGTGGCGACACGACGGCAGGTCGTGGTGGCAACTGGCGCGGTGGCCCGAGGGGCGGCTCACGTCGAGGCGACAAGCGCGGGCGCAATGAAGAGTCCACCTTCGTTGCACCAACCGAGTTCAAGATACTTGAGATCCACGTGCCTGAAACCATCACAGTGGCCGACTTGGCGCACAAGATGTCGGTTAAGTCGTCTGAGGTCATCAAGGAGTTGATGAAGCTGGGTCAAATGGCGTCAATCAACCAGTCATTGGATCAAGATACCGCAATGGTGTTGGTCGAGGAAATGGGACACACAGCGGTGCCTGCTGCGTTGGATGACCCTGAGGCGTTTACCGAAGAGGAGGCCATGGGCCACTCGGGTGAATCGCTGCCGCGCGCGCCTGTCGTGACCGTTATGGGCCATGTTGACCACGGTAAGACATCGTTGTTGGATTACATCCGTCGCGCTAAGGTGGCAAGCGGTGAGGCAGGTGGTATCACCCAGCACATCGGTGCCTACCATGTGGAGACGGCGCGCGGTATGGTGTCGTTTCTCGATACCCCCGGTCACGAGGCCTTTACGGCGATGCGTGCTCGCGGCGCAAAAGCGACGGACATTGTTATTTTGGTGGTGGCTGCGGACGATGGCGTCATGCCGCAAACCAAAGAAGCAATCAAGCACGCGAAAGCGGCTGGCGTGCCTTTGGTTGTGGCGATTAACAAAATTGACAAGCCCGGTGCGAACTCTGAGCGTGTGCGCGGCGAGTTAGTGACTGAAGAGGTGGTGCCTGAAGAATACGGTGGTGATTCACCGTTTGTTGAGGTGTCTGCGAAGACCGGGCAAGGTATTGAAAACTTGCTTGAGCAGGTATTGTTGCAAGCCGAAATCTTAGAGCTGCGTGCACCCGTTGATGCGATGGCCAAAGGGGTTGTGGTTGAGGCGCGCTTGGATAAGGGTCGCGGCCCCGTTGCCACCGTGTTGGTGCAGTCGGGCACGTTGCGTGCAGGCGATGTGGTGTTGGCTGGACACAGCCATGGCCGCGTGCGTGCCATGTTGGACGAGAACGGCGTTGCCATCAAGTCGGCGGGTCCATCGATCCCAGTTGAAATCCAAGGTTTGGCTGATGTGCCGGCGGCTGGCGACGACTTTATGGTCATGTTGGATGAGCGTCGCGCGCGAGAAATTGCCACCTACCGTCAGGGTAAGTTCCGCTCAACGAAGTTGGCGAAACAGCAGGCCGCAAAGCTCGAGAATATGTTTGGTCACTTGGGTGCGGGCGAGGTCAAGACGCTGCCTTTGATCATCAAGGCCGACGTGCAGGGTTCGCAAGAAGCGCTGGCGTCGTCTCTGCTCAAGTTGTCGAACGACGAGGTGAAGGTTCAAATCGTCATGGCAGGCGTGGGTGGTATCAGCGAGAGCGATGTCAACTTGGCTATTGCCTCGAAATCAGTGGTCATTGGCTTTAACGTGCGTGCCGATGCTGGCGCGCGTAAGCAAGCCGAGAACAACGAGATCGATGTGCGCTACTACAACATCATTTACGACGCTGTAGACGAAGTGAAGGCCGCGATTGGCGGCATGTTGACGCCCGATAAGCGTGAAGAAATCATTGGTAATGCCGAGATTCGTCAGGTCTTCCGCGTTAGCAAGATTGGCGCAATCGCAGGTTGTATGGTTACATCCGGCGTGGTGCGTCGCTCCGCCAAGTTGCGTGTGTTGCGCGACAACGTGGTCATCTTCACGGGTGAGTTGGAGTCCCTCAAGCGCTTCAAAGACGATGCCAAAGAGGTGCGTGAGAACTTCGAGTGTGGTTTGAACATCAAGGGTTACAACGAAATCGTCGAAGGCGATATCTTGGAATTCTTCGAAATCAAGGAAGTGGCGCGCACGTTAGGCTAAGGCCTAAGCGCGCGTTCGGTGCATACCTATGGCGATCAAAAAGTCAACCACCCCTAACCGTGGGTTTCGGGTTGCTGACCAAATCCAACGGGATTTGTCGGAGCTCATTGCGCGCGAGTTGAAAGACCCGCGCGTGGGGATGGTCACGATCCAGTCCGTTGAGGTCACGCCGGACTATGCCCATGCCAAGGTGTTTTTTAGTGTCTTGGTGGGTGATCCAGAGCAATGCGCGGTGGCGTTGAATCAAGCCGCTGGGTTTTTGCGCAGTGGGCTCTTTAAACGCCTGCACATTCACACGGTGCCTACCTTGCATTTTCACTTTGATCGCACCTTAGAGCACGCCGCAGATATGAACGCCCTGATCGCAAAAGCGGTCTCATCGCGGGCCAAAGAGGATTAACACCATGAACTCACCGCAGAAGCGGGGGAGTTCGGTGAAGCGGCGCCCAGTTCATGGGGTGTTGCTGTTGGACAAACCCATAGGTCTATCAAGTAATCAGGCTTTGCAAAAAGCCAAGTGGCTACTGCGCGCCGAAAAGGCGGGCCATACCGGGACGTTAGATCCCTTGGCTACTGGCGTGTTGCCGCTTTGCTTCGGTGCTGCGACCAAGTTTAGTCAAATGCATCTCGATGCCGACAAGGCCTATGTTGCAGACGTGCAGTTGGGACGTACCACAACCACAGCAGACGCCGAGGGCGATGTGTTGCAGACGAGGGCGGTGCCCGCACTGACTCAGGCTGATCTTGATGCGGTTGCCGTACAGTTTTCTGGGGAAATTTCCCAATTGCCACCCATGTACTCTGCTTTGAAGAAGGACGGCAAGCCGCTATACGCCTACGCGCGAGCGGGTGAGACCGTTGTGCGTGAGCCTAGACAGATCACGATATTTGACCTTCAGTTGCGTCTGAGTGATGTGCGAGATCAAATCAAATTATCGGTGCGCTGCTCTAAGGGGACGTACATCCGCACGCTCGGTGAGGACATTGGTGAAGCGCTGGGTTGCGGCGCCCACTTGGCGAGCCTGCGGCGTTCGCAAACTGGTGGCTTTTCCTTGGAAGCCGTGCGCCCCGATTACCAACCTATTTCTTTGGCTGCCCTTGAAGCGTTACCAGAAGAGGCGCGTCTGTCTGCTCTGTTGCCCGTGGATTGTTTGCTCAGTGATGTGCCAACGGTCACGCTAGAGGCTGCGGAAGCGGGTCGTTTTTTGAGTGGCGTGCGCTTGCGTAAGCCCGATTTGTATGACATCGAGGCGCCTGCCTTGATTGCCGTTTGGGGCGCTGAGCCGCAAGCTTTCTTGGGCTCTGCCCACGTGGCGGGGGGCGAGTTGATTCCGACCCGATTGTTAAGCCCCGTTGAGGTATCACAGTGCTTGTTGCAAGCTGGTGCGCCGTCGCCCGCCTGCTAATTGTTTATTTTTTGTTTTTAGTGTTTTAGGATTTTCATGACAACGCCTATTCGTAACATCGCCATCATCGCCCACGTTGACCATGGCAAAACCACCATGGTTGACCAGTTGCTGCGTCAATCCGGTACCTTCGCCGACCACGAGAAAGTAGTGGATACCGTGATGGACAACAATGCGATCGAGCGCGAGCGCGGCATTACCATCTTGGCAAAAAACTGTGCCGTGAGCTGGAAAGGCACGCACATCAACATCGTCGATACGCCCGGACACGCGGACTTCGGTGGAGAAGTTGAACGTGCGTTGTCAATGGTCGATGGCGTGGTGCTGTTGATTGATGCGCAAGAGGGCCCCATGCCACAAACGCGCTTTGTGACGAAAAAAGCCTTGGCTCTCGGCCTGCGTCCGATTCTTGTCGTTAACAAAGTAGACAAGCCAGGCGCACGCCCTGACCATGTGGTGAACGAGGCTTTTGACTTGTTCGACAAGTTAGGTGCGACGGATGAGCAACTGGACTTCCCAGTGGTCTATGCCTCAGGTATTAATGGTTGGACGTCTCTGGTTGAAGGCGCTCCTGGTGAGCAGTGGGGCCCCGATATGTCGGCCTTGTTTGATACCGTCTTAAGCCACGTGCCTGCGCAAAGTGGTGACCCGGCAAGCCCGTTGCAGTTGCAGGTGTCTGCACTCGATTTCTCCACCTTCGTTGGCCGTATTGGTGTGGGTCGTATCTCTGCAGGTACCTTGAAGCCACAGATGGACGTGTTGGTGATGGAAGGCCCAGATGGTAAGACCATTAAAGGGCGTATTAACCAAGTCTTGAAGTTCCACGGCTTGGAGCGCGTTCAAGTTACGGAAGCGGGCCCTGGCGATATTGTGTTGATTAACGGTATTGCCGATATTGGTATCGGTGTGACCATTACCGATCCACAAAGCCCCGCACCGTTGCCGATGTTGACGGTTGATGAGCCGACGTTGACGATGAACTTCTGTGTGAACACCAGCCCTTTGGCGGGGCGTGAAGGCAAGTTTGTTACCAGCCGTCAGTTATGGGACCGTCTCCAAAAAGAGTTGCAGCACAACGTTGCCTTGCGCGTAGCGGAGACCGATGAAGAAGGTATTTTTGAAGTAATGGGTCGCGGTGAATTACACCTCACCATTCTGTTGGAAAACATGCGCCGTGAGGGCTTTGAGCTAGCGGTTTCTAAGCCACGTGTGGTCTTCCGTGATATCGATGGTGAGCGTTGTGAGCCAATTGAGTTGGTCACCGCTGATATCGAGGAAACGCATCAGGGCGGCGTGATGCAGGCCTTGGGTGAGCGCAAAGGCGAGCTCGTGAACATGGAGCCCGATGGCATGGGTCGCGTGCGATTGGAGTACCGTATTCCTGCGCGTGGCCTAATTGGCTTCACCAACGAGTTTTTAAACTTGACGCGTGGTTCTGGCCTCATCTCTAACATCTTTGATGGGTACGAGCCACATAAGGGCGACATTGGTGGCCGTAAAAACGGCGTACTCATCTCTATGGATGACGGTGAGATCTTCACTTACGCTTTGGGTAAATTGGACGACCGTGGTCGCATGTTGGTGAAAGCCAATGACCCGGTATACGAAGGCATGATTGTGGGTATCCACAACCGCGACAACGATTTGGTCGTGAACGCAACACGTACCAAGCAGTTGACCAACTTCCGCGTTAGCGGCAAGGAGGATGCGGTGAAAATTACCCCGCCAATTGCCTTAACTTTGGAGTATGGTGTGGAATTCATCGAGGATGATGAGTTGGTGGAAATTACACCGAAAAGTGTCCGTTTGCGTAAGCGCTTCTTGAAAGAGCACGAGCGTAAGCGAGCGGGTCGAGATACCTCAGGGGGCTAACAGAAAAGGGCGCCAGTGGTGCCCTTTCTTCTTGGAGAAGAAATGACAGTTGTAACGGAAACTTCCCCCTTTGTTGACGCCGCGGTGCGTGGCCGTGTGGGCCTCATTACCTTGCAGCGCCCGAAAGCCTTAAATGCACTGACGCTGGACATGGTGCGTGCACTGACTAGCCACCTAAAGGCTTGGCAAGATGACGCACAGGTGCTGGCCGTGGTTGTACGAGGCACCGATAAAAATGGTCCTTTTGGGCATTTTTGCGCGGGTGGGGATATTCGGTTTTTCCACGATGCTGCTTTGGCTGGTGACTCAGATTTAGACGCTTTCTTTACGGAAGAGTACGCGCTGAATTACCTGATTCATACCTACAAGAAACCTTATATCGCCCTGATGGATGGTGTGGTGATGGGCGGTGGCATGGGCATTGCGCAAGGTGCGAGCCTGCGTGTGGTCACGCCGCATAGCAAGCTGGCGATGCCGGAGACCAATATTGGTTTATTTCCCGATGTGGGCGGGGGCTTCTTCTTAAGTCGCGCGCCTGGGCGCACAGGCGAGTGGTTGGGTTTGACTGGTCAGGTCTTGCAGGCCGGCGATGCATTGGCCCTAGGACTTGCAGATATTTGTGTCGAGCGCGCAAGCCTCAGTATCTTGTGGGATGAGTTGGCGAGCACCCCGTTTGAGACCGGCGAGGCCGTCGCACATTGGGTGGGCGTGAAGGCGTCGCGCGCACCCGAACCTGCGTTTTCTAAGCTGGGTGAGGCGATTGACAGCGTGTTTGCAAAAGATACGGTGGCCGACATCATGGCTGCGCTTCTGGCCTTGGGAGCCGAGGGCAGTGACGGGAGCGAGGTCGCAGAGGTGGGCGCTTGGGCACAACAGACCCACGCGACCTTGTTAACGCGCTCACCATTGATGTTGCATGTGGTGCTCGAGCAAATTCGCCGTGCGCGCAAATTGTCGTTAGCCGATGACCTGCGTATGGAACGAGACATGGTTCATCACTGCTTCTATTTACGGCCGGGCAAGGCGAGCGAGACGGTGGAGGGCGTGCGTGCTTTGGCTGTAGACAAGGACCACCAGCCTAAGTGGAACCCCAGCGTCATTGCGGATGTGCGTCCAGAGTTGGTAGATGCCTTTTTTAAGTCACCTTGGGATGACGCATCGTCGCACCCGTTGGCAGGCCTAGAGGCTGGCGTTTGACGTCTGAGTAAGGGCGGGCCTAGCCAGTTGCTAGCTGCTGGCTACTAGTGCTTGCCCACCACCGGCTTAGCGGTTGCGGTCTTTCATAGCCCGCTCGACCTCGCGCTTGCCCTCGCGGTCTTTAATGGTGGAGCGCTTGTCGTGCTCGGCTTTTCCTTTGGCGAGTGCGATTTCACATTTAACGCGCCCGTTTTTCCAATGTAAATTGAGTGGCACCAGCGTGAAACCGCGTTGCTCGACTTTACCGACCAAGCGTCGGATCTCGTCCTTTTTCAGCAGCAGCTTCTTAATGCGTGCGGTGTCTGTCCGCACATGGGTCGATGCGCTGATGAGGGGGTTGATTTGACAGCCAATAATGAATAACTCCCCATCACGAATGACAACGTATCCATCGGTCAGCTGTACCTTGCCTGCGCGTAGCGCCTTCACCTCCCAGCCCTCTAACACCATACCCGCCTCATGCGTCTCCTCGATGGCGTAGTTGTACCGCGCCTTCTTGTTGTCGGCGATGCGCGCTGGCAAGGGCTTTTTTTCTTTGCCCGATGTGTTGTTGGTAGCCATGGTGCCTAGGTTAAAGTTGAGGTCTGCCTAAAATAGGGCAAATGCTGAAAAGCGTTCCATTGTATGAAAACTGTTAGCAAGTCTGTTTTACTCAGTCACAGCCCCGAAGAAATGTACGCTTTGGTAACCGATGTGGCCCGTTATGCCGAATTTTTGCCTTGGTGCGACCGCTCCGAGGTGTTGGCGAGCACCGACCATGAGATGACCGCGAAGGTGGGTATGTCATTGGGTGGTTTACGTCAAAGCTTCACGACGGCCAATCGGCACGAACCCGATCGTGCGGTGCATATGCAGTTGATCGAGGGGCCCTTTTCGCATTTGCAAGGGAGTTGGCAATTTACGCCGTTGGGCGAGACTGACGATGAGGGGCGCGCACGTGCTTGCAAGGTCACGTTTAGCTTGGCATACGCCTTTTCTAGCAAGACGTTGGCAACCCTCGTAGGCCCTGTTTTTGACAAAATCGCTGGTAACTTGGTCGATGCGTTTGTTGCACGAGCCGACGACGTCTACGGTACGAAATCGCTCTGACTCCTATGCACATCGACGTAACCTTTTCTCCAAAAGAGCGCGTGGTGCGCGCGTGCAGTCTAGAGCTTACGTTGGGCGCAACTTTGGGTGACTGCGTTGCGCAACTGCTTGCCGATCCGCTTTGGAAAGAGGCGGCGCAATCTGCTCTAGATGGCGACTTGCACCCCTCCATTTGGAATCGACGCGCAAAATTAGACGATGTTTTACGCGATGGCGACCATGTCAATTTGTCGCGCGGGCTGTTGGTTGACCCCATGGTTGCGCGACGTGAGCGCTTCGCGAAGCAGGGCGCGCGCAGCGCTGGCCTTTTTTCTAAGCGGCGACCCGGGGCTAAACCCGGGTATTGAGCGCCAAGGTGTATACAGCGCAAGCGCGGCGCGGGATTAGAATATTGCTCTTTGGAGCTTTGAAATGCGCTTACTTGGTCCGGCTCTCACGTTCGACGACGTTTTACTGGTTCCCGCTTTCTCCGAAGTACTTCCCAAAGATACGCATCTGACGACCCAGGTCACGCGTGACATCACGCTGAAACTGCCGCTGGTCTCAGCAGCGATGGATACCGTAACGGAGTCTCGCTTGGCCATTGCTTTGGCTCAAGAGGGCGGCATAGGTATCATCCATAAAAACCTCACAGCCCAAGAGCAAGCCGCACAGGTGGCGAAGGTAAAGCGTTACGAGAGTGGCGTCTTACGTGACCCCGTGGTGATTACCCCCAACTACACCGTACGCCAAGTGATGCAGTTGTCCGAGGAGCTGGGCGTCTCTGGCTTTCCTGTGGTCGAGGCCGGTAGGGTGATCGGGATCGTAACGGGGCGCGACCTCCGCTTTGAGACCCGCTATGACCAAGTCGTGTCCGAGATCATGACACCACAAGATCGTCTGATTACGGTGCCAGAGGGGACAACGCCCGAGCAAGCAAAGGCGCTTTTGAACCGCCATAAGTTGGAGCGTTTGCTGGTGGTGAGCGAGCAGTTTGAGCTTCGTGGGTTGATCACTGTGAAAGACATCACCAAACAACTCAACTTTCCCAATGCGGCGCGCGATGAAGCGGGCAAATTGCGTGTGGGTGCGGCCGTGGGCGTGGGCGAGGGCACCGAAGAACGCGTGGCCGCCTTGGCCGCTGCGGGCGTGGATGCCATTGTGGTGGACACCGCTCATGGACACAGCAAAGGGGTGATCGAGCGCGTGCGCTGGGTCAAGCAAAACTACCCACACATTCAGGTTATTGGCGGCAATATCGCAACCGGCGCAGCCGCATTGGCGTTGGTCGAGGCGGGTGCCGATGGGGTGAAAGTCGGAATTGGTCCTGGCAGTATTTGCACAACCCGCATCGTCGCAGGTGTTGGCGTGCCACAAATTACCGCCATTGATAACGTTGCAGCGGCCTTAAAAGGCACGGGCGTGCCTTTGATTGCTGATGGTGGTGTGCGTTACAGCGGCGATGTCGCCAAAGCCATTTCGGCGGGCGCCAGTACCGTGATGATGGGTGGCATGTTCGCGGGTACGGAAGAGGCTCCTGGGGAGATTGTTCTGTTTCAGGGCCGCTCCTACAAGAGTTACCGCGGGATGGGTAGCATTGGCGCGATGCAACAGGGCAGTGCGGATCGTTACTTTCAAGAGTCGAGTACGGGCAATCCCAATGCGGATAAGTTGGTGCCCGAGGGCATTGAAGGACGCGTGCCGTACAAAGGGTCAGTCGTGGCTATCCTGTATCAGCTTGCGGGCGGCCTACGCGCCTCTATGGGCTACTGCGGCTGCGCTTCCATAGCGGATATGCAAGAGCGCGCTGAATTCGTGCAAATCACCTCTGCCGGCGTGCGGGAGAGCCATGTGCACGACGTGCAAATCACCAAAGAAGCGCCCAACTACCGCGTCGAGTAAATTGCGCTTAGCGAGAGTTTCCCGTTGCAGATGTAGCACACAAGACATAAGCCTACGCTGAAGCGTCTCAAAATGATATCGTCTTAGACGGTACAGGAGATGGGTATGGCAGGACGTATGACGGGGCGGGTTGCCCTTATTTCTGGCGCAAGTAGAGGCATTGGCTTATCCATTGCGCAAGCCTATGCGCGCGAGGGCGCACGGCTTTGTTTAATTGCAACGGATCAGGAGCAGCTGACGCAAGCTGCGGCCGCGTTAGACATGGAGGCGCAATCGCTCATGTTCGCCGTGGTTGACGTCCGAGACGCCGATGCTTGCCAGCATATTGTTGACCGTGTTATTGCGCGGTGGGGGCAGTTAGATACCTTGGTGAATAACGCGGGGGTGTACCGCGCGCGCGCATTTTTAGATTACACGCCCAAAGACTTCCAAGATCTATTAGATGTGAATTTTTTTGGCGTCTTACACCTGACACAAGCCGCGCTTGCGCACATGCTGGAGCGACGCAGTGGGCGCATTGTCAATATCGCGTCAAGCGCTGGAAAGGCGGGATCCCGCAACCAGAGCGCTTATAACGTCAGCAAGCATGCGGTTGTTGGCTTAACTCGCTGCGTGGCCTTAGAGACGGCGACGCAAGGCGTGACGGTGAATGCCATTTGTCCGGGCCTCACGCAAACAGATATGGTTGAGAGCCTCAAGACAGAGGTGGCTGCAAGCGCGGGGGTTTCTCCCGAGCAGTTGATCCAAAGCATCATGTCCCGTGTCCCCATGGCGCGTGTGCTCAACGTAGATGAAATTGCCGGCATGGCCGTCTTTCTTGGTTCTGCAGAATCGAGTGGTATGACAGGTCAAGCGATATCGATAGACGGCGGCATGCTCACCGCTTGACCGAGGCGTGCCCACTGTTTGATTTGTGTCACAAATCAAACAGTGGCACTACAACCCCCTTTTTTTTTCTGATTTCGTGTGTTGTTGTGTAGCTTTGTGAGCCCCTGTGAGAGTTGGCCATTCCTGATCGCTAAATTCAAGCCATTGTTTAGTTTTGTGTATGTCACATCACTCATAAAGGTGCGCGAAATGGCTGATCTTAGAGAAATTAAAGCGGTGAAAACACAGATGCGTTTAGAGAAAGTAGCTCTAGATGCGCAAATTCGCCAAGCTCTTTTGGCTTCGGAAGCCTTGGCAAACCAAGTGCGCGCCATGCACGAGCTGCAGGCGGCGCAAGCGGCGCAAGCCCAGGCCGCAGGCGGTAACGTTGCTAACGTTGCTAATGGGCGTATGGATCAGTACCTAGGCGACCGAGGTCCACGCTACAGCGTTGGCGATAACGGGGAGGGTAAAAGGGGCGGCAAGGCCGTTCAGGCGTTTTCTCGGTGGCTGAGCGGCCGTGGCTAAATTTAACCTCTTTAAATAAATCGAATATCCGAGATCGTCACATGAGTAACGCACAACAAGCCCTTTTTGATAAATACGGCGGCGTGCCGGTGATTACCGGCCTAGTCGGAACGTTTTACGCCCGTGTCATGGATAGTGAGCGTCTGGCGCCTTACTTTGCAGGCATTGATATGCCGCGGCTCATTGCGCACCAGGTCGCATTTTTTCGCCAGGCGATGGGTAAACCTTCGGAAGAGTTCACCCATCAGCGAATGGCAGATGCCCATCAGCCGCTTCGCGTCACAGAGGCTGACTTTGATGAGGTTGTGAGCATATTAACGGGCGTTTTGGAGGAAGCGGGCGTTGAGCCCGAAGACCTGCTGGCGGTGGTTGGTGCTGTCGCTGCGTATGCCGATGACATTATCGTGCGCTGATCGATCGAAGACTAACGCTACAGCTTACACGGCACGAGGAGGTGGGTAATGGATGACAAAATCATGGCGCGAATGGCGTTAGCGCAAGTACAAGTAGAGAAAGTGAATCTTGACATCAAGATCAATAAAGCCATCCGATCATCGCAACGGTTGGATGCGCATATTCGAAGCTTGAGCGAAGATGAGGAGGAAGCACGTTATGAGCGGGCGATAAACGCTAATCCAGAACCGCGCTACCAAGTCCGTGAGGTCGAGTTTGGAAAGAAAAAAGAGACTCGGCGCGCTCCGACCAGAAAAGAAAACGCGACCGTTGCGAGGCTGGCAAGGTTCTTGAGCGGTCGTTAAGGCTGCCTTTGGCGCACAGAACAATCAAACAAACCTCTCTCCTGCAGAGAAGGAGATAGGTGATGAAAATTAGTGGTCGTTGTTGTTGCGGTCAAATTAAGGTTAGCTTTGAAAGCGAACCGCACGGCTCGATAGGAGCGCAGTATGGGTAGCCAGTCGTGAGGGTGCAAGCACCGTTGACTATTCCCGCCAAGGTCAGGGCATTTTTTCAACCCTTTCTTGCGGACGGTTTACTTGATCTGAGCGGGTCAGGTGCGAACGCAGATGCCTTTTTGTCAGCGCAAGTCATGCTGATCAATGACCTCATTTCTGAAGAGAGGGGGCGGCTGCAGGTATCGAGCGTTCGTCTCAACGAAATGCACAAGTATTTGAAGCGCATTCAGCCCAATGTGTTTGCCCAACTTTTAGCTGAGTTGGTGCGTGACGGCTTAGTGACAGAAGAGGTTGGGGATGCATTGGCGCTGCGCGTAGAGGAGATTTATCGCGTGAATGCGCCAATTCGTCGCGTAGACCCGTAATGGGTTATCTTGGTTTTTTGAAGGTTTCAAATTGAACACGCAGCGTACGCCCTTTACTATTCCCGCTTATACCCAAGCGTACTACGAAAATATCGTTGACATTGAGGTCGGTCGGTTTAGCGATTTACCGGCCTTCCGGAGCTTTCTTGGATACCAAGTACGTTTGGTCTCTGCTCTCATTTCGCGCGCGCGCGGTTATGCATTGGATTCGCCAGAAGCGATTGCTAGGCTAAATTTGCACTTTCGTGCAGCCGATTGCGACGATCTGATCAAAATGGTCTGGGCCATGGCCAAAAGCGCCCTCATCACACCGGAGGTGGCAGAAAAGGCGGTGGCTGAGCTTGCTCAGTTGCGCTCTGCATTGACCGTCGTATAGCAGGTCGGCCCGATGCGCTCCCAGCCCGGTTGGGTGCACGCGCTTGAATTTTGTGCGGAACTCATGCTATTCCCTACTTGTCAGCAGGTCGGCTAGCCTGTTACATTGCGTAAAAGAGTGCTAAATAGCTACTTTTAATATCACGTAAATGACAACGCTCCATGAAAACACCACAGACGCTTCCCTCCGCAGTACGAGCCTTTTATTTAGAGGGAGAGGGCGCAGAAGGGGGACCACTGCTTGATGCAGGTGCCACGGATAGCTTTATTGCAGGGCAGGTGATGCTGGTGAATGACCTGCTGAGTGAGGAGTTAGGTCGGTCGGTGAACTGCATGTCCAAAACGGCGCAAATGCATAAGAGCTTGGCGCAGGTTGAACCGGTTTTGTTTTCTAAGTTGTTAGGTTACTTGGCTGAGCAGCGATTGATGTCGGACACCGTTTGTAGTGCCTTAAGCAGCAAGGTCGTTGAATCGAACACAAGCCTATCTTTCATCTCAAGAGAACCTTGAGTGATATGGGTCTTAGGGATTAATGATAAATAAAAATGTGTTAAAATTAGTACTTTGTAACTATATTGACACTTATGAACTTCCCTTACCGCCTCATCCTTGCCTCCGCTGTCGTAGCGGTGTCGTCCATTGCACACGCCGAGAGCGAGCCTGCGGGCGTGTTCTTCGTCTCGCCACCCCAAAACCAGACGGTACAAAGTCCTGTGAAACTGGTGTTTGGCCTGACGGGTAAGCAGATTGGCCCCGTTGGCAACATGAGCCCAGAATTGGGACACCATCACCTCATCATTGACGGAGGCGCGCTTCCCAAGGGGACATCCATTCCCGCCGATGCTCAAAATCTACATTTCGGAAAAGGGCAGACCGAAACCACCGTGGAGCTCTCACCGGGCCAGCATCAATTAACCTTGCAGTTTGGTAACGGCGCCCATCAATCCTATGGCGATGCAATGAGCAAAACCATTACAGTCACTGTCGCTAAACCGTGATTGATTAATGTTGCGGACCGTCCCTTGCTGCTTCGCCGGCGAGGGATGGTTCCGTTGCAGATAGTTTCATCGCAGGGCAGGTCATGTTGGTCAATGATCTGATTAGCGAGGAGCTTTGCCGACGTGAAGCCAGCCCTGTTTGCAGTGCCCTTAGCCTGATCAGGCCACCGTTGGTGGCTGAGCGGCTTTGATTGGGGCTGTCAGCCATGGTGAAATGCAACGGTTTTTAAGGTGGTGAAACCGTAAAGCGCCTCAAAACCCTTCTCACGGCCATGGCCGCTTGACTTAACGCCACCAAAGGGCAGTTCAACCCCGCCACCTGCGCCGTAGTTGTTGATAAATACCTGCCCGCTACGGACCTGCTTGGCCATCCTAAATTGTCGACTGCCATCGCGCGTCCAGATGCCTGCGACCAGTCCAAACTGTGTTGCATTTGCCTGTTCGACAGCCTGCGCCTCGTCATCAAATGGCATCGCAGAAAGGACAGGGCCGAACACCTCCTCTTGCGCTAACCTATGTTGTAGCGGTACGTCCCGCAAAAGTACGGGTGCCTGAAAGTACCCCGTTACGGGGGCCTCCGCAACGACCTTACCCGTGGCAACCGTAGCGATACCATCGGCTTCGGCTTGCTTTAAAAAGGCCTGAACCCGTTCCAGTTGGCTAGCACGGATCAGGGGGCCAAGATCTAAGTCCATCGCGGGCGCGCCAGCGCGCAAGCCGGAGAAGACGGTCGCTAAGCGCGCCAGCAAGGGCTCATAAATAGACCGCTCAATTAACAGGCGTGATCCGGCCGAGCAGGTCTGCCCGGCATTTTGAACAATGGCGTTCACCACGACCGGGATAGCCGCATCCAAGTCGGCATCGGCGAAGACAATTTGCGGACTCTTTCCGCCCAACTCTAGGGTGACCGGGCAGTGCCTTTGTGCAGCAACTTGCTGAATGAGCGTACCGACGGTCGGGCTCCCGGTGAAACTAATGTGTTCAATGCCAGGGTGCCGCACCAAGGCGTCACCGACCTCATGGCCCAAGCCGCACACGATGTTTAGCGCGCCTGCTGGCAGACCAACCTCGCGACCTAATTGAGCAACACGTAGCAGCGACAGGCATGCATCCTCTGCTGGCTTCACGACGCAGACGTTACCCGCGGCCAATGCGCCGCCGACACAACGTCCAAAAATTTGCATCGGGTAGTTCCATGGAACGATGTGCCCCGTCACGCCGTGCGGTTCACGCCAAGTCAGAACGCTATAGCCGTTTTGGTAGGGAATGGTCTCGCCCATTAATTTGTCCGCTGCGCCGGCATAGAACTCTAGGTAACGGACGAGTGCGTTGGCATCTGCAAGTGCCTGCTTAGTGGGTTTGCCACAGTCTTTTTGCTCCAACGCCGCTAACTCGTCCACATGTGCGTGTACGGCACGTGACCACGCCATTAGCAGTCGGCCCCGTTCGGCTGCACTTGTTTTTTGCCAAGAGCCCGTCCAGCAGGCTTGCGCCGCTGATACCGCCTCATCAATGTCATTCGCGTCCGATTGCGGAGTAGTGTCGAAGGCGATCCCGAGAGCGGGGTCGATCATATCCAGTGTGCGTCCGCTACGCGACGGTTGATCCTGATTTGCAAGGAAGTTGAGTGCCATAGATCGTCTCAAAAAGTCGTAGCCATCAGCGTAGCGTGTTACGGAAAACGAACTGTCGCACGGGTAACTGCTCGCTTCACGTGATGCCCCCGCGAGGTATTCTTATGCAAACACCCTTGTGAAACTATGGTGACCACTTATAAAATTATTGTGTGTCAATCAACCAATCGCTTGGTTGTGGTCGCATCCGCTATCAGACTTCATCTGTCGTGCAGTGCGCGTTTTTAGGCGAGTAAATTTTAACTACTGGGAGAGGCTTATGAACACCGATTTAGTAACAATCGAGGTGAGCAACGGCATCGCCGATGTGCGTTTGAATCGCGCAGAGAAATATAACGCGCTAAGTCATGACATGTTCGACGCGATTATTGCGGCCGGCCAATCCTTAGCCAATGCGAGCGATGTGTCCGCTGTGGTGCTCTCCGGTAACGGTCGTGGCTTTTGTGCGGGCTTGGACATGGCGAACTTTGCCTCCATGTCAGACGGCTCTCGTCAATCCCACGCTGATACGAGTTCGTTGTTGGCTAAGGATGGACAAATCGAGAACCGAGCGCAGCGTCCGGCCTTGGTATGGAAACGCCTGCCCATGCCGGTTATCGCTTCATTGCACGGTGTGGTGTTTGGTGGTGGCTGCCAAATTGCCCTTGGCGCGGACATTCGCATCGCGGCTCCGGACATCAAAATGTCCATCATGGAGGTGAAGTGGGGATTGGTGCCAGACATGAGCATGACTCAAACGCTACGGGATCTGATGCCAATGGATTTGGCGAAAGAGCTGACGTTTACGGGGCGCGTGCTCAACGGCCACCAAGCGAAAGATGTGGGTATGGTGACCCGTGTAGCCGATGACCCCTTCGCTGCAGCGATGGCCTTGGCCGAAGAAATCGCGGGCAAAAGCCCTGATGCCGTGCGAGCGAGCAAGTTGCTGTACGAGCGGGCCTGGCATGCAGATGAGCGCACAGGGTTAGCCTTAGAGGCATCGCTGCAGGCGGGTCTGATTGGCACCGCTAATCAAATGGAAGCGGTCAAAGCAAATTTTGAAAAACGTCCACCCATATTCGAACCGGCTGCCGACTTAAGTCACAAGTAGGTCGTTATGCCCTGGGGTATCGAAGCAGAAGAACCGCCGCATCTGTGTGGCCTTGCTTGGTAGCTGGGCGCTACCAGCCTTAATGTCGCGTGCGCGCTAATTGGAAAAGGGCACCGTTTGGGGCGTCCGTGAGTAGGTAAATCAAGCCGTCCTCAGCGACGCGTACATCCCGAATTCTGCCAATCTGACCAACGAGCAAGCGCTCTTCGCCAACGACGGCGTCGCCGTCGAGCTCAAGTCTTACCAGTGTTTGTGCACGCAGTGAACCAACGAGTAGGTTGCCTGACCATTCAGGGAATTCTTGGCTATTTACAAACGCCATTCCCGAGGGGGCAATCGAGGGCACCCATATTTTCAAAGCCTGCGCCATGCCGGCCTTGGTTTGACCTTCGCCGATCTTCGTGCCAAGACCATAGTTCGCGCCGTGAGTGACGACTGGCCAGCCGTAGTTTCTGCCCGCGGACATCAGGTTAACCTCATCACCGCCTTGAGGGCCATGTTCGTGGGTCCACAGCTTGCCTGTTTGAGGGTGTAGCGCAGCACCCTGAACGTTGCGGTTACCCAATGTCCATTTTTCTGGCAAAGCGCCTTTTAGTTTCACGAAGGGGTTGTTTTCCGGCACACGGCCATCCTCGTGCAGACGAATGACGGACCCAGCGTGGTCATCCATTTTTTGCGCTCGATCCCTGTCCCCCCGGTCGCCAAGTGTCAGGTACACGAAGCCACCGGTGTCGAACACGATACGACCACCAAAATGCTGATTCTTACGTGATTTGGGACGCATGCTGAACAAGACCTCTACCGACGTCATCTGTGTGTCTTGTAATTTTCCCCGTGCCAAAGCGGTACCCCAGCCACCGGCCCCTGGTTCGTTGTAAGCCCAATAGATCCAGCCGTTGACTGCATAGTCGGGATGGATCGCAACATCGAATAAGCCACCCTGGCCTGCTGCCTTGATCTTCGGCAAACCTGCAATGGGGGTCGGGTGTAGCTGGAATGATTTTGTGACGAGTCGTAAGCGACCTGCGCGCTCTGTGATCAGCATGCGACCGTCCGGCAAGAAGGCCATGGACCATGGGTTCTCAAGACCATCTAGCACTTTATTCACCTGGAATACGTGCTTGGCTGACTGCACGGCGTAGGTGTCTGCCTGCGCGAGACGCAGCTCACTGAAAGGGAGCAGCGCCAGCGATAGCCATGCGACCACGATCCGACATGAGAGAAATCCGTGTAGCAACGCCTGCATCAGCAATAATTAGTTGTTATGCGGGCCAAGTGCGCTCTTATTAAGTTCCCGCAACATATTAGACAAGGTATCTTTTTGCCTTGGGTCTGTGGCCTCATGCATGGCATCCTCTAGAACGGCGCTGATATCTTCAGCCTCCACCAGCTCCATGTCCCAGTTGGGAAACAGCCTTTCGCGAAACTCATCCTCTTGAGTGAGAAGCACAACATCAGAATGGCGAGCGTCTGCAGAAATCATCTTAAACAAACTGGTCACGTTGTCTTTTGGACCTTCCAACCATTGGAAAAACACACCGCTACCAAAAACCAATAACCCAGTGATACCAAATCTCGGGTTGTGGTGTCTGGCGGTAGTAATTATCTTTTCGAGCGCCTCTTTGTCCACGCTATGTACTGCCCGGCTGCAGTACACAATATTGTGGAGACTCTTAACTGTTTGGCCTTCGTCATTTTGCATGACATCAGTTTACCCCGCCAAAAAGATATGGTGTAAATGAATTATCTGCGGCAATCAATTGGCGGTCAGAAAATATTTGGTGAACTGTTTCTCAAGGTCATCGAGTAATCCTCCCTTTTTGCAAGGGAGCCAGAAGTAGAAACGGTAGGCAGCCATGGCCAGTCGCTGCTTTGGTCTGAAACCGCCCAAGGCCATATTGAGTTGATCATGGTTGTAAGACCACATCCACTTCGTTGCAAAGTCTTGAACCTCTGCCAAATCTTTCCAGTAGTACTGTAACAACCACTCGTATCTTACCGTCCGATTGAATCGTTCAACGTAGGCGTTTTGTTGCGGAAGAGGTTGTCCGACGTCAGCGTGGTTGAGACAAATAGGGGTACTTGATTAAAGGAGAGTTTTGGTTCATCTTTCAACTCAAGGAGTGAAGATTAAATCGAAATCTAATCAACCTAAGGCCACTGCAGAGCATGTGGTCAGAGACATTAGAAGAGCCACCAGGCGCATTACTCGACTCAGGACAAGATACGTATTGTTCTTAGTGGCTTTGCTAGAGTTGGCATAAAGAGTTTCTAGGTGCTGGCAAAAAGTGAACGGCAATCATCCAACGTCGGGGCGCGGTCATACCTGGAGCGATTCAAAGACCGTTCAAAGCAGAAGACTACAACACCGATGTGAAACCGTTTAAACTTTAAATCAACGCCCCGGTTTCTTCTTTAAAAATTAATCCATCAGTCTCAAACCATTTGACGACGGACAAAAAATACAATGGGAAATTCAATGGACAGCTTCACGCCTTCCCTCGCCATGGAAACATCACCCCTTGGTGTGCCTGTGGTCGACATCGACCCTTACTGCGACGAATTTTTGAGTGAGCCTTATGCTGCACATCGCCAGCTGCGCGAAGCAGGGCCAGTGGTTTGGATTCCTGCTTACGGCATTTACGCCTGCGCCCGCCACGAATCCGTGCAGGCCGTTTTTAACGACCCCGGCACTTTTATTTCAGGCGCAGGGGTTGGGCTGGCTAACTTCAACAAGGAATCTCCGTTCCGACCGAAAAGTCTTATCCTGGAAGCGGACCCACCTTCACACACCAAGGCTAGGACAGTCCTTGCGCGAATTCTCTCGCCGAAAACGGTGATGCAGATCCGCGCTACTTTCACGTCCGAAGCCGAGTCGCTGGTGGATCGGTTGATGACACGGCAGGCCGCGGGTGAAGTCATTGATGCGGTGAAGGACCTGTCAGAAGTTTATCCACTCAAGGTTTTCCCCGACGCAGTGGGGGTAGGTGATGCGGATCGCGAGAACCTTCTTTTATACGGCAACATGATCTTCAACTCGTTTGGACCGCGTAACGAGCGTTTACAAAAATCAGCTGAGCTCGTGCAGCCAGTTACCGCATGGATCATGGCTCACTGCCAGCGTGAAAACCTGCGGTCTGGTGGGTTTGGAGATCTGATCTACCAAGCAGCTGATGCTGGAGAGATTACCCATGATGAAGCGCCCTTGCTGGTGAGATCATTCCTCTCTGCTGGCGTGGACACCACCGTTAACGGTATCAGCAACGCGATACTGTGTTTGGCTAACTACCCCGCGGAATACGCTAAATTGTGCCTAGACCATTCGTTGGCGCGCCCTGCATTCGAAGAATCCTTGCGCTTTGAGTCAGCGGTACAGACCTTCTTCCGAACCACCTCGAAGGACACCGAATTGTTCGGGGTTCAAATTCCAAAAGATAGCAAAGTCGTTACCTTCCTTGCAGCAGCAAACCGAGACGAGCGGCAATGGTCAGACCCCGACAGCTTTGACGTTCGGCGCCGCGCGAGGGGGCATATGGCGTTCGGCTCCGGTATCCATGGCTGCGTAGGACAGGTCGTGGCTCGGCTGGAAGGTGAGGTGATACTCACCGCACTTGCTAAACGTGTGTCCCGCATTGAGCTTATTGGTGCGCCGAAACGCCGTCTCAACAATACGCTTCGTGCAATGGCTTCGATGCCAGTTCGTCTGATTCCTGCTTGATCGGATATCTTTATGGTTAACGTTAATTTGATTGATGCCAGTGGCCTGAGTCAAACTTTGCATGTGCTGGAAGGCCAAAGTCTTATGCAGGCCGCAGTGTCGGCCGGTGTTGCAGGTATTTTGGGTGAATGCGGAGGATCTGCGATGTGCGCGACCTGCCATGTCTATGTGGACGAGGCGTTTGCTGACCAACTTCCAACGCCATTAGATACTGAGCTAGAGATGCTGGAATGCACCGTCAGTGATCGGCTGCCTAACAGTCGCTTGGCTTGCCAAATTAAATTGTCGGTCTTGCATGAGGGCTTGGTGGTGCGGCTACCAGATCGGCAACAATAAGCGCGTTTGTTCGACGCTAGTATGTGTCAGACAAACTGAATCGCCCCGGCTTTGAACTGACCCCCAAGAGTTGGACAAACTTAAAGGGGGTTACATGAGGAAGTACGAAACCGAGTTCAAGTTTAAGGTGGTTAAGAGCTTTTTGGATGGGGACGGCGGAGCTAAGCTGCTGGCCCGGCAGTGGTCAGTGCCTGAGGAGAAGATCCGTACTTGGGTAAGCCACTACAGCCTGCACGGCATTGACGGGCTACGTCCTAAGCGCAGCAAGTACAGTGCGCAGTTCAAGTTGCAGGTACTGTCTCATCAGGACCGTGAGCAGCTTTCTAGCCGGCAGGTCGCAGCGGTCTATGACATCCGCAATCCCAACCAAGTCGTGATCTGGCGACGCAAACTCGATGAAGGCGGCGTGGAGGCCTTCGGGATCTGGGAACACGAGCACTCCAGTATGAAGAATGAACAACGAAGCCCAGTGCCGCCAAGTGCGACCATCACCGATTCGGCACAAGCCTTGCGCGAAGAGAACGAGCGACTACGCGCGGAGGTGGCGTACTTAAAAAAATTGCAAGCCTTGATTCGGTCGAAGATATCAGCTGCGTCGACAAAGCGCGTCTGATTGCCGAATTGAGGCAGCAATATAAATTGGCGGACCTACTGCGGATAGCAGGCTTGGCACGTAGTACGTTCTATTACCAGTGCCACGCTGCCCAGCGAGCAAACCCACAAAGCGCGATGGAGCCCAAGGTCCGTGCTATCTACGAAGAGCACAAGGGTCGCTACGGATACAGAAGAATTACGGCGGCGCTGTGCAATTTAATGGCGGAACCGGTCAACCACACGTGCGTGCAACGGCTGATGCAGAAGATGGGGCTGCGCGCGGTGATCCGGGCGAAGAAGCGCTCCCGGCATGTCTCCGGTATGAGCGATGTGCAAGTGCCGAACGTACTGAAACGCGACTTTTGTGCAACCGCGCCTAACCAGAAATGGGCGACAGACGTCACCGAGTTCAATGTGAATGGTAACAAGCTCTATCTGTCGGCCTGCTTGGACCTCTACAACGGCGAGATCGTCGCGTACCAAATGGCAAGACGTCCCGTCTACGAGTTGGTTGGCAGCACGCTGCAGGTAGCGCTTTCGCGGACCGAGTGGACTGCGGGGCTGATCGTTCACTCTGACCAAGGCTGGCACTACAAGATGCAGCCCTATCGAGCGATGCTTGCGCAGCGTGGGGTCAAGCAAAGTATGAGCCGCAAGGGTAACTGCTTTGACAACGCGGTAATTGAAAGCTTCTTCGGCACCCTAAAGGCCGAGTATTTTCATATTGCACCACCAAATAGCGTTGATGAACTTGAAGCATGCGTGCAGGATTACGTCCACTGCTACAACCATGAGCGCATCAAACTCAGATTGAAAGGGCTCAGCCCGGTGGCGTACCGGCTGAGAAATACCGCTTAGTTGGCGGAACTGCAACCGTCCAACTCTTGGGGGTCAGTTCATACCCGGGGCGATTCATCGTCTCTTGTTAACTCGGTGATGGGCTTCTTGGGTGTTAGCTCCTCAAACAAACAGAGTGCCCTCTGACACGCCTGAATGCTGTCTTTGCTGCGGTGCTTAGACTCACACCATCGGTTGAACACATCTCTGAGTGAGCGTGTCGGCTGTTTGTGTTGGGTGGCAGGCCTACCTATTTGGATGTTAGCTGTGGGACTTTGACTGAGCAGCTTTGACAGTAACTCTGCCCGAAGCATCGTCGCTACGAGAATTGCCTGCCGCTTATGACAGGTATGAAGGCTCTGAACAAGGCGGGTGCGCCCATTGAAGAGGTGTCGTCGGTTTGCTGGAATTATGAGACGCAGGTAATAGTGACCGTTGCGTTCAAAGAGACCTGTAGGCGTTGGCATGGGCTGTGACGGGAAGAAGGTGACACAAAAAGTGACACAAAACCGCCAATCGTCATCCCTATCCGGCCCTAAGTCATTGATTGCCAATAACTTGCAAGAAGAAGGGTGACGAGCCTTGACCCCGGCACTAGATTCACAGTTAGGGCTGCTTGGTTCCCCACCTGACCCGGTTGGCCGCTTCACTATGCGGGAAGGCCCGTCAGCCCTATTGTAACCAACCGAGGCGAGGCTGTCAGAGGGAGGTGGTGAATTCCCGGAGCCGATGCGTATCGGTATCCAGACCGAATAGAATGAACCTCAATATGGCTTATACGGTTCTTGCTCGCAAATACAGACCTCGCAATTTTTCGGAATTGGTCGGGCAGGAGCACGTCGTACAGGCGCTGGCTAACGCGTTAACGTCGCAGCGGTTGCACCATGCTTATTTGTTCACGGGTACCCGGGGCGTCGGCAAAACAACGGTCTCTCGAATCCTTGCGAAGTCGCTCAATTGCTTGGGCGCCGATGGGCAAGGGGACATCACGGCTGAGCCCTGTGGCGTTTGCCAAGCGTGTGTGGATATCGATCAAGGGCGTTTTGTCGACTATACCGAGCTCGATGCCGCCTCTAACCGCGGTGTTGATGAGGTGCAAAGCCTGCTAGAGCAGGCGGTGTACAAGCCCGTTCAGGGGCGTTTCAAGGTGTTCATGATCGACGAGGTTCATATGTTGACCAACACCGCGTTTAACGCGATGTTGAAAACACTGGAGGAGCCGCCCGAATACCTGAAGTTTGTATTGGCAACGACGGACCCTCAAAAAGTGCCGGTTACGGTGCTGTCGCGGTGTTTGCAGTTTAATTTACGCCCGATGCCGGCGGATACCGTGGTGTCGCACCTCACGTCGGTTTTGAATGATGAGCAGGTGCCGTTTGAGGTCGGTGCGTTGCGCTACATCGGGCGTGCTGCGCAGGGGTCTATGCGAGACGCACTGAGTTTGACAGATCAAGCTATTGCCTACGGAGCCGGTCGATTGGACGAGGAGCCAGTTCGCAAGATGCTGGGTGCAGTGGATCGGGCGCACGTGTTTGGGTTAATCGAGAGTTTGGCCCACAACGATGGGGCCCGTGTGGTGGCGATGGTTGATGAGGCCCGCTTGCAGGGGCTGAGCGCGGCGACGACGTTAGAGGAAATGGCGTCGACGTTGCAGCGCATGGCGGTCATGCAGGTCACGGGGCAGGGTGACAGTGCTGACCCGGATTACGAGGCGATGCATGCGCTGGCACAGGCGATGCCTGCAGACGAGACGCAACTGCTATACAGCTTGTGTATTCATGGTCGCGCTGACCTCGGGCTTGCGCCAGATGAGTACGCGGCACTCACCATGGTGCTGCTGCGCCTGCTGGCGTTTAAGCCCGGTGCCGTACAGCGCACAGCGGAAAAAAAAAGCCCAAAACTGACGTTTAATGAGCCACCGGCGCCTGATTCAGGCGATACGGAGGCGGTCTTAACGTCAACGTCAGACGTGGTGTCCGAGCACGGAGAGCCGCCGTTTGACGTTGATCCAGATGTTATTCAAACCACACCGCAACCGGCCGCTGATGAGGTACTACCTGCCTTGTTGACGGTGCCTGTTCGCGTTGCAAGCGAAGACCCCGTTGGGTCGCGTCGCACGGTTGCGTTGAATGGGCATACCAGTCAGCCGTCGGCTGAGGCCACGGCATCACTACCCCGCGCCGTCGGCGCAACAGCCGCAGCCGCAGCCGAAGACGGTACAGAGGGTGATGTGCGCCAAGCAGTGAGTGCACCTACCGCAGATTGGCAGCCAACCCCAGAGGGCGATCATTGGTATGAGGTTGTGCAGCAACTGGTTGCTGGTGCGCACGTGACAGCATTGGTGCGGGAGTTGGCGTTGCAGTCGCAGTTGCTTGCAATCGATGCGCAAAAAGCACCCGTGCATTGGTTGCTCCGTATCGAGCGGGAGTCGCTTAATCAAGGGGCTAACAGCGAGCGGTTGCAAGCGGCATTATTGGCTTGCGGGTTTGATGTTCAGCTCGGTATTGAGCTTGGTTTGGTGCAAGATACACCTGCGAAGCGCTTGGCCTTAGGCCAAGCACAACGCTTACATGCGGCTGAAGAGGTGATACTTGCGGACGAGTTTGTGCAGCAGATGATGCGTGAGTTTGGCGGCAGCATAGTAGCTGGTACCTTGAAGCCGGTTGACGCGGCTTAACGTCATCTATTTCTATTTTTTCCAACCAATAAGGGAACCCTATGTTTAACAAAGGTCAAATGGCAGGCTTGATGAAGCAAGCCCAAGCAATGCAAGACAACCTGAAGAAGGCGCAAGCCGAACTGGCCAACATTGAAGTCAGCGGTCAAGCGGGCTCTGGCTTGGTGAAGGTGCAAATGACTTGCAAGTACGACGTCAAGCGCGTGGAGATTGATCCCTCGTTGTTGGCGGATGACAAAGAGATGCTCGAAGACTTGGTTGCGGCCGCTTTCAACGATGCTGTGCGCAATGCAGAGGCGACGTCTGAAGAAAAACTGGGGAAAATCACCGCGGGCATGCCTGGTATGGGCGGCATGAAGCTCCCCTTCTGAGACTAAACACCATGGCGATTCGCGTCGCCAGTGATACCTTACATGGCTAAACCATCCGCTTTAGAGAGCCTCACACAGGCGTTGCAGTGCCTGCCCGGGGTGGGGAGTAAGTCCGCTGCTCGGATGGCCTTTCATTTGATGCAGCAAGACACGGCAGGTGCAAAAACACTCGCTCGTGCGCTTGATCATGCGGTGGCGCGATTGCGGCACTGTGAGAGCTGCTACACCCTGACTGAGGAGCCGCTTTGCGCCACGTGCAGTGACAGCAGCCGTGATCGCACGCAGTTGTGCGTTGTGGAGACGCCAGCTGACCAGTCAGCTTTGGAGCGCACGCGCGCCTTCAAGGGCTTGTATTTCGTGTTGATGGGAAAGCTAAGCCCGCTGGATGGTGTCGGTCCCAGAGAGATTGGTTTACAACGGCTGTTTGACCGACTGAACCCTTCGGTGTCGCACAGTCAGTCGCCGCATCATGAAGACGAGGGTGGAGGCAACAGCCGTATTCAAGAGGTGATTTTGGCGACTAATTTCACCGCCGAGGGTGAAGCGACGGCGCATGTGATCGCTCAAGCGCTGAGGGATTTACCCATCAAGGTCACACGTCTGTCACGCGGCGTGCCCGTCGGCAGCGAGTTAGAGTATGTGGACTTAGGCACCATCGCCCACTCGTTCATCGATAGGCGCTAGTGCCTATCAGCGTACCCGCACAATGAGTGTTTGACCCGCGCGCAGGTGTCTCGGGTTTTTCAGGTTGTTCCACTTCATGATGGATGACACTCTCGCGCGGTAACGTCTTGCGATGCGCGACAGCGTATCGCCGCGCTTGACCCTGATTTTTAGCTTGCTAAACTGAGGAGTCAGTGCCAAACGCGCATTATCGGCAACCCGCGCCGATACATCTTTACCAGAGCCTTTCTTCTTTCGTATCAGTAGCGTGGAGCCTTTGCGAACGATCATGCGAGGCGGAATATTATTAACCTTGCGCAATTCCTTCTCGTTCATGCCGACGCGCTTGGCAATTTTGGCTGGCGTCTCACTCCTTCTTACAATCCAAGCGGTCCAAGTGGCGAGTTGGTCGTTGTAGGCCGCTAGGCGTAATTTGAACTCAGAGGCGTTATCCCAAGGCAACAGAATCTGCGGTGTGCCATTTGCCAAAATGACGGGCTGGCGTAACGCCGGGTTTAGGGCGCGGAAGGCCGACTCTTCAATACCAGCGAGCTTGGCGACCAGCGCGACATCAATGTCGCTGTCAATGTTGACTACTTCGAAATAGGGGTGGTTCGGTATTACAGGTAGGGTTAGGCCATAAGCGCCGGGGTTGCGGATGATCTGCTCAACCGCTTGTAATTTGGGTATGTACAGACGTGTTTCCGCTGGCATACGCAGGTGGAGGTAGCCCGTGGGCTTCTTGGCGCGCTTGTTTCTCGCAATCGCACGACGTACATTGCCTTGTCCCCAGTTATAGGCTGCGAGGGCAAGATGCCAGTCGCCAAACTGCGTGTGCAGGGACTCTAGGTAGTCGAGGGCGGCGTTGGTTGACGCAACGATGTCCTGACGCTCATCCCGGAAGCTGTTTTGGCGCAGGTCAAATGACTTACCTGTTCGTGGCATGAACTGCCAGATACCGACTGCTTTGGTGCGCGAGACCGCGCCCGGGTTGAAGGCGCTTTCTATGAAGGGCAGCAAGGCCAACTCTGTTGGCAGATGACGACGCTCAAGCTCCTCAACGATATAAAACATGTATCGCCCGGCGCGCTCAGACATGCGCTGGATGTAATCGGGACGCGACACATACCACTTGATTCGGCCATCAACCAAACGGCCGTCGATGTCCGGCATGTCTAGACCGCGCCTAATTCGGTCCCACATATCGGCAGGTGCGGCCAAGTCTGTCACGCTGCCCATCGCCAACGAAGGCGTGTCGCCTAGCGGCGACAACGGACCTTTGGGAACGACGGGGGACAGGTCCTCTGGCAACGCGGGTAACGCAGGTGCTGCGGCCTCGGCGGTTGTGGTCTCGGTGACGGCTACCGGATCGGAGGCCGCTGGGCTCGCGCTATCCGGTGTGGCCGCAGCGGCGGGGGCCGGCTGTTGATCTTGAGATGAGATAACCGGGGCCGGTCCCTCACGGTCAGATTTGGGTAGTGTGGTGACACAGCCTGCAAGGAGAGCGGCGGCGGCAGTGATGCAACACAGGCGGGCAAGTCGGGACGCATCCCGCAAGAAAATAGGTAGGGGCATTAATGGTGGCAAGTCAGTCGTATAGCGGAGCGGGTATTTAAGCCGTGTTCTTCCATTCGCGTAGTGCACCAAAAATGTTGTCCGGCGTGCTTGGTGTACCAGGGAATTGACTCAACACGGATGCCATCACTTCGTCTTGTTCGACTCGTAGAAAGGGATTGACGGCACACTCAATCGCAATTGAGCTCGGTACCGTTGGGATATTATTTTCGCGCTTTTTTGCACAAGCTTCACTGTAACGCATCAAGGCAGTGTTACCGGGCTCTACACGCCGGGCAAACGCTAAATTAGCCAAGGTGTACTCATGGGCACAGCACACGTTGGTATTGCCGGGTAGCGCGCTTAACTTGGCGAGGGATGCCCGCATTTGCGCGGGAGTTCCTTCGAATAAACGCCCGCAACCACCTGAGAATAGGGTGTCACCGCAAAATAAGGTGGGTGCCATGCCCGCTGGTTCACCAAAATAGGCAATGTGCCCCGCGGTGTGGCCCGGTACATCGATGACCTGCCAGAGGACTCCCAAGGCGGTCACGCTGTCACCCTCACCCATTCTTTGGTAGGCCATCTTGCCCTCAAAAGGCATGGTGTCCACGGCGGGAGCGAACACCTTTGCACCGTATTTTTCGTGCAAAGCCATCACGCCGCCGGTGTGATCGGCGTGGTGGTGTGTAACGAGTATGCTTTCTAAGTTGAGATTGAGTTGGCGCAGTGTGTCTACGATGGGTGCGGCGTCCCCTGGGTCAACGACGAGTGCCTTTTCTCCGTCATGTAATAACCACAAATAATTGTCATTAAAGGCCGGGACGGGGAGTAGCGAGAATGAATTCATAAATAATAGCGGTTAGAGTCTCGAGGGCGGCACGTTCGTTTGGTTGCGGCTACTGGCTAGTTGAGCGCTAACATTAACAGGAAATTATAAATTTGACTGAATGGGTGGATGACGCCGTTAGGCGCTACTGGCTAGCGTGGTTGCAAGACCATATAGACCGTTCGGTGGTTGACTTGTTTGGTTACCATGCGGTTCAAATAGGCGAGCCCGATTTGGACGGTTTACGGGCGAACCGTATGCCTTACCGATGGAAGATCGACCCCGCGGGTCAACTCGATGCCGTTGCAGAGGCCCTCCCATTTAAAGACCGTAGTTTGGACTTGGTGCTATTGCCCCATACGCTGGAGCGCAGTGTTGATCCCCACCAAGCCTTGCGAGAGGTTGAGCGGGTGCTGGTGCCGGAGGGGCGCGTTGTGATCGCTGGTTTGAATCCATTCAGTGCGTGGAGTTTGCGCCAGTCTCGTTACGATTTAGGCGTGCGTCTAGGGGTGAAGGCAGGGGCCAGTGTGCCGCCTTTCGGGGCCTCAGCAGGGCAGTGGCTTGGTCTTTGGCGGCTACGTGATTGGCTGAAACTGCTTGGTTTCGAGGTTGAGTTGGTGGAGCGCGGTCTTTTTCGCCCTGCGTGCGCAACCCAGAAGTGGTTGGATAGGTGTGCGTGGATGGATGCGGCGGGTCATGCCTTGTGGCCATGGGCGGCGAACGCCTACCTGCTGGTCGCCGTTAAGCGTGTCCGCGGGGCCAAGCTAATGAGCGCGGCATGGAAGCAGCAGCGCCGCCTCGTTAAGGTGCCCGCGAAGTCTTCCGCTAGGGTAGGATCCACCTCTCAAAAAGACAGTCTTAACAAAAGCAATGCGACCCCACATGAGTAACAGGCATGAATAACGTGACGATTTATACCGATGGTGCCTGCAAAGGTAACCCAGGCCCTGGCGGCTGGGGAGCGCTATTGATTGCCGACGGGGTCGAAAGAGAGCTATTTGGTGGCGAGGCCCTTACCACCAATAACCGCATGGAGTTGATGGCTGTTATCCAAGGGCTCAGCGCTTTGAAGCGCCCGTGCAACGTCACCCTGTATCTCGATAGCGAGTACGTCCGTAAAGGCATCACCGAGTGGGTAAAAGGCTGGAAGGCGCGCGGGTGGAAGACGGCATCCAAACAGCCGGTTAAAAATGTGGATCTATGGCAGACACTGGACACCTTGGTTGCGGAATCCGAGCATCGCATTGACTGGCGCTGGGTGAAGGGGCACGCGGGCGATCCCGGTAACGAACGCGCCGATGGCTTGGCTAACCGGGGCGTACCGGCGAGCTAAGCGCGCGCTTAGCGCTTCTGCAAAGGCAGTGCCCGTAAGGTTAGCAAGCGTCACCCGCCAATGAAACTCATTTCTACGCGGCGCTCCGCATTTCCAGCAGGCACCATACCCGCTTGACGCAGTGCGGAGTATTGGTCGGTGCGTTGTTGCCACAAATAAGCCAGATATTGCGCAACCGTGTCAACGCCGCCGTCAGGCGCGCCGCGCAGAAGGTCTCGCACATTGGCCCCCTCTGTGGCGAACAGGCAGTTAAATAAACGGCCATCGGTCGATAAGCGGGCCCGATTACAGTCTTGGCAAAACGCTTGCGTCACGCTGGATATAAATCCCACCTCGCCCAGCTGCGGGTCCAAGGCCCCTTGCGCGTTTAGGTAGCCGTAACGGGTCGCGGTTTCGCCGACGCTCTTGGGTGGCAAGGCTTGCAACGGCCAGCGGCTTTGTAGCAAAGACAGCACGTCGGCTGTGGGTAAGACCTCGTCCATACGCCAACCGTTGCTAGCGCCCACGTCCATGTACTCGATGAAGCGTAGTGACACACCCGTACCGCGAAAGTGCGCGGCCATGGGTAGGATTTGGTCCTCGTTGGTGCCCCGTTTGACGACCATGTTGACCTTGATGTCCTCAAAGCCTACTTGGCTTGCCATTGCGATACCGTCCAGTACGTCCGCGACCGGGAAGTCCATGTCGTTCATTTGCCGAAAGATGGCGTCATCCATGGCATCCAAGCTAATGGTTAAGCGTTTGAGGCCTGCGTCTTTCAGGCTCTGCGCTTTTTTCTTTAATAAACTCGCGTTGGTGGTCAGTGTCAGGTCCAAAGGCTTGCCATCAAGGGTTCGCAGTTCGCTGAGCTGAGCGATCAGGATCTCTACATTTTTCCTCAACAACGGCTCCCCACCCGTAATGCGAATTTTCTTCACGCCCAACTGCGTAGCGGCGGCTGCAATGGTGGTGATCTCCTCAAATCGGAGCAACTCTTTTTGTGGCAAGTACGCGTAGTCGCGGTCGAAAACGCTTTTAGGCATGCAATAGCTGCAACGGAAATTACACCGATCCGTGACACTGATGCGCAGATCTCGTAAAGGGCGCCCCAAGGTGTCGAGCGTGGGTTTGCTCAGATCTATATTTTTGATGGTTTCCAGTAATTCCTGAGACGTCGGGGCGGGACGCTGGCGGACATCTATGACGGGAATAACGGGTTTGTTCATGGCGCTATTGTCTCTAATTTATCGGTGCGTCTCAAGGCGATAAAAAAAAGCGCAAAGCCACTGGGGCTTTGCGCTTCAAAAATCAGCCGGAGTGGACTAGCCGCCGTGTATTTGCATCATCACGGGCACGATTAACAGGGCCACGATGTTGATGATCTTGATTAAGGGGTTAATGGCAGGGCCCGCTGTGTCTTTGTAGGGGTCACCGACCGTATCACCCGTAACGGCCGCTTTGTGGCTTTCTGAGCCCTTGCCGCCAAAGTTACCATCTTCGATGTATTTCTTGGCGTTGTCCCAAGCGCCACCACCTGTGCACATGGAGATAGCCACAAACAAGCCGGTCACGATTGTGCCCATTAACAAGCCGCCCAATGCGGCTGGCCCGAGGATCAAACCAACCAAAATGGGGGCCACCACTGGCAAGAGCGATGGAATCATCATTTCTTTGATAGCCGCAGTGGTCAACATGTCGACTGCGCGGCCATACTCTGGCTTGCCCGAGCCGTCCATGATGCCTGGGATCTCTTTGAACTGGCGACGCACTTCCACCACAACCGACCCGGCAGCGCGACCCACGGCCTCCATTGCCATAGCGCCGAACAAGTAGGGAATCAAGCCACCGATAAACAAGCCAATGATGACCATTGGGTTGCTCAGGTCAAAGGTGACGACTTTTCCGTAGACCTCTAGCTTGTGTGTGTAGTCTGCAAACAAGACCAGTGCGGCCAAGCCAGCTGACCCAATCGCATAGCCTTTTGTCACGGCCTTCGTGGTGTTGCCAACGGCATCCAATGGGTCCGTGATGTCGCGCACGCTGGCGGGCATTTCTGCCATTTCAGCAATGCCACCGGCGTTGTCTGTGATTGGGCCATAGGCATCCAATGCCACCACAATACCCGCCATGCTCAGCATGGAGGTGGCGGCAATGGCAATACCGTACAGGCCTGCCAATTGGTAAGCGGTCCAGATTGCCAAGCAAACAAATAGCACTGGCCATGCCGTTGACCGCATTGACACACCCAGACCCGCGATGATGTTTGTACCGTGTCCCGTGGTAGATGCTTCAGCGATGTGCTGTACGGGACGGAATTGCGTTCCGGTGTAGTACTCGGTTATCCAGACCAGCGCCGCGGTTAGCACCAAGCCGACGATGCAAGAGCCGAACAAGGCATTTTGGCTGCCGCTCGCTGCAATGGCGTTATCGGGCATGATCCACGTCGTTACGAAATAAAACGCAATCAAAGACAAACCACCTGCCACCGCTAAACCTTTGTAAAGGGCGGGCATGACATTTTTCATGCCGGGTGTGGCTTTCACAAAGAAGCAACCAATGATGGAGGCCACGATAGAGACCGCGCCTAATGCCAACGGGTAAATGACCGCACTGGCGCCTGCGTCGCCGACCATGAGTGCACCTAACACCATGGTCGCAATCAAGGTAACGGCATAGGTTTCGAACAAGTCTGCTGCCATACCCGCACAGTCGCCCACGTTGTCACCCACGTTGTCGGCAATCACCGCAGGGTTACGGGGGTCGTCCTCAGGAATACCTGCTTCGACTTTGCCGACCAAATCAGCGCCAACGTCCGCACCTTTTGTAAAGATGCCGCCGCCAAGGCGCGCGAAAATTGAAATCAGTGAGGAGCCAAATGCAAACCCAATGAGCGGGTTCATTTGTTCGGCAAGCGTGGCACCGGTGGCCATCACGCCGTTACCGACGAGAAACCAGAAGAAGCCTGTAACGCCCAGCAGGCCAAGCCCGACCACCAACATACCGGTGATGGCGCCGCCGCGGAACGCAACGTCAAGCGCGGGACCAATGCCTTTGGTTGCCGCCTGTGCGGTACGCACGTTGGCGCTGACGGAGACGTTCATACCAATAAAGCCACACGCGCCAGACAAGACGGCTCCAATCACGAAGCCGATGGCACTCATTGGACTCAAGACGACCGAAATTAAGATGGCCAAAACAATTCCCACAACGGAAATGGTTTTGTACTGTCGTGCCAAGTAGGCAGCGGCCCCGGTTTGGATAGCCGATGCAATTTCCTGCATGCGCGCATTTCCCGCGTCTTGCGCAAGAATCCAACTGCGGGCCCAAAACCCATACCCAACAGCTATCAAGCCGCAAAGTATCGCTAACGTTAACGCTGAATTACCAGCCATAAAGATCTCCCATGTTGTTACGGCGATCTGGTGGTGCAACGCAAGCGCCACCAGCACTGCGTTGCTTCCTTACCACCGTGCCTCATATGGGACAGGTAATTGGCCAACAGGGGAACTTTAAGCCGAATTGCATACTTAGCGCCATTCTCTTTGGCTGATCGGTTGTAAATTCAGGGTAAGCGCTAATAGGTAAAATACCTAGATTCGCTTTTTTCAACCCCTCTATCAACAAAACGGAAATATGTCACTCAATATTGTGTCGCCTGGTGCAGATGCCCCCAACACGTTCAACGTCATCATCGAGATCCCTATGAACGCGGATCCCGTCAAATACGAGGTGGATAAAGAGACCGGCGCCATTTTTGTTGACCGCTTTATGAGCACGTCAATGCACTACCCGACCAACTACGGTTATGTGCCGCAGACGATTTCTGGTGATGGCGACCCCGTCGATGTGTTGGTTATTACGCCTGTTCCGCTGATTCCCGGCGTCGTTGTGCCTTGCCGGCCAATCGGTATTTTGAAGATGGAAGACGAGGCTGGCGAAGACGGCAAAGTCTTGGCCGTGCCAATAGACAAGATTCTGTCCATCTACACGCAGTGGCAAAAGCCCGAAGACTTAAACCCTATGCGCTTGAAGACTATTTCGCATTTCTTTGCGCACTACAAAGATTTGGAAGAAGGCAAGTGGGTCAAGATTTTGGGTTGGGAAGGCCCTGATGCGGCACGCAAAGAAATTAAGGATGGCATGGCCAACTACGTCGCTGGCAAGTAATCGTCGCTGAACCGACTGGTGTCCAAAAAGCCCTGCATTGCAGGGCTTTTTTTCTGCTCGGCTATGGCGTTAAGGTGCGGGACCTTTAAAGGGGCTGCGCGCTGATAAGTGGTCCACATAGTCCGCGATGCCCTCACGCTCACGGTCTAGGTACCGACCAACCGCTTCGGCAAAGGAGGGGTGTGCGAGCCAGTGTGCGCTGTACGTCGTCACAGGCATCAACGCTCTGGCCATCTTGTGCTCGCCTTGTGCGCCGCCTTCGAAGCGCTTAACGCCGTTGGCAATACACCAGGCAATGGGCTGGTAGTAGCAGGCTTCGAAGTGCAGGCAGTCCACGCGCGCCAAAGCGCCCCAGTAGCGGCCAAAGGCGGCCTGTACCTCCCCTGTTTGCTCATGGGTTGCCAACCCAATTAGGCTGGTGGCAAATGGGGTGCCATCCGGCGTGTAGCCAACGAAAAGAAGCCAGTTTTCAGGCATCTCGTCTTGCATGCGTTGAAAGAAGTCGCGGCTCAAGTATGGGGCGTTGCCGTGCTCAAGGTAGGTCTGGCTGTAGCACTGGTAGAACAGCTCCCATAAGTCGGTGCTTATCTCGCCGCCACGGTAGGCTTTGAAGGAGACGCCCGCCTCGCTAACTTTCCGTCGCTCTTGTTTGATCTTTTTCCGCTTTTCCTGATTGAGCGTAGACAAGAAATCATCAAAGTCGGCATAGCCGCTAACTGAGTCATTTGGCGCGCGATTCGTCCAATGAAACTGCACGGTTTGGCGCGTCATCAGCCCAGCGCTTTCGCATACCGCTAGGTCTTCTTGGTCGCCAAATAACAGATGCAGTGAGGAGACCCCCAGGGACTCGCAGGTGGCCAACACGGCCGCTAACAGGGCGTGCTTTGCCTCGCTATTGCTCGCCAACAAGCGTGGACCTGGTACGGGTGTAAACGGCGATGCGATAAGTGCCTTGGGGTAGTAGGGGACTTGGTGTTCTTGGTAGGCCCGTGCCCACGCCCAGTCAAACACGTACTCGCCGTAGGAGTGCACCTTCAGGTACAGCGCGCACGCACCCACGAGCGTCTCGTCAGACCACAGTGTGACAAAACGGGGCGTCCAGCCGGTTTCTGGCACGGCGCTCTGGCTTGCGTGCATGGCGTGGAGATACGCATACCGCATAAACGGATTCCGTGTGTCACCTGCCTCACAAGCGCCCAATAGCCCATCCCAATCGGTGGACGCGATCTCGCTGGGATCGCTGACCACGCGGGTGAGATAATTACCATTGACTTGCCGCATTGGCGAGTCGCCCGACCGGTCCTCTCTCGAATGATTTGATTCCATGTCCATCCGAATTTCTGTTGCTCAATTAGATTTTGTTGTTGGTGACATCAAGGGCAATGCCCAACGCATTGTTGATGCCGCTCAGCAAGCGCATAGCGATGGCTCGCAGCTGCTACTCACCCCTGAATTGTCGCTCTCTGGCTACGCCGCAGAAGATTTATATCTGCGTCCCAAATTTCTGGCTGACTGCGATGATGCGCTCAAATGGGTAGCCGCGCAGACGGCGGGCCTTAAAAACCTGACACTGGTTGTGGGCCACCCGCGATTGCGGTCGGTTGCCGGGGTGAAGACGGACAGTATTTCGTTGCCGCCTTGTGAAAATGCCGCAACGGTTTTGCGTGAGGGTGAGGTGATCACCCGTTACGCCAAGCAAATGCTGCCCAACTACCAAGTGTTTGACGAGCGGCGTTACTTTGCGCCCGGGACAGAGGCCTGCGTGTTCGCGGTCGCGGGCGTTCAGGTGGGCCTACTTATTTGCGAAGACGCTTGGTTTCCACAACCCGCATCGCGCGTGAAGGAGGTGGGTGCCGAGCTGTTGGTGGTTATCAACGCATCACCGTTCCACCTTGGTAAAAGTGCACAACGTGAGCAAGCAATGGCTGAGCGTGTGCAAGAAACCCACTTGCCGCTGGTGTATGCCCACCTTGTGGGTGGCCAAGATGAGGTGGTGTTTGAGGGGCGCAGTTTTGCCCTCGATGCCGATGCAGCGCTGGTTGCGCGTGCACCAGGCTTTGAGGAGTGTGTGACCACATGGACGATCGCGCTGGGTCGCGACAAGGCGCTGGGTAACGTGACCCCTACTGAGGTGTCGCAGAATACCGTCGCCGCGCTGGGATCGGAAATGGCGGATTTGTGGCAAACACTGGTGATGGGCCTGCGGGACTATGTCGAGAAGAACGGCTTCCCAAGTGTGGTCTTAGGGCTTTCAGGTGGCATTGACTCTGCGGTGGTGTTGGCAGTGGCTGTCGATGCGCTAGGCGCTGATCGCGTGCGTGCGGTGATGATGCCGTCTCCCTATACGGCGGATATCTCGTGGATAGACGCACGGGAAATGGCGAAGCGTTTGAATGTGCGTTACGACGAGGTGGACATAGCGCCCCATTTTGAGGTGTTCAAGGCATCGCTTCAGGCCGAGTTCTCGGGCTTAGCCGAGGACACGACCGAGGAGAATTTGCAGGCCCGTATCCGCGGGACCTTGCTCATGGCCTTGTCCAATAAATTTGGCAGTATCGTGCTCACCACGGGCAATAAGAGCGAGATGGCCACGGGCTACTGCACCTTGTATGGCGACATGGCGGGCGGCTACGCGGTGATCAAGGATGTGTTCAAGACCAAGGTCTTTGGCGTGGCCCTTTGGCGTAACGCGCACAACCCGTTGGGAGGCGTGTCGGAGCCGATTCCAGAGCGCATCATTACGCGCCCACCCAGCGCTGAGTTGCGCGCGGACCAAACGGATCAGGATAGCTTGCCAGTCTATGAGGTGCTCGACGCTATTTTGGGGCGCTATATCGAAGAGGACGAATCAGCGGAGGACATTATTGCGGCAGGCTTCGAGGCGACCGATGTGAATCAGGTGTTGCGTTTGGTGCGCCTCAATGAATACAAGCGCCGCCAGTCACCCGTAGGTATTCGGTTGACGCACCGTGGGTTTGGTAAGGACTGGCGCTACCCCATTACCAACGCGTATCGCTAGGCGGTCTCAGGACATCTGGAATACTGCGGTGGTGTGTCCCACCTCGTGACCAGCGACGTTGCGCAGGGGGCCTGGCACGTAGCTTTTTAAAGCGTGGCGTGCGGTGTCTGTCATCCAGCCCATTTGCTCAAGAACCGTCACCACAATGAGCATTAGCATGGGTAAATCGCCATCAGCAATTTTTACGGTGATGGCCGTTTGGCGTGAGCGGCTAGCAATGGCTTGGACCCCATCTGCCCCCAACTTTGCGATCCAGTCGCCCGAACCCGCACGGTTGAGGGCGAGGTCGTTGCGCCCCATGCCACTGACCAAGGCAGCATGTTGACTCATCGCTTGGAAAATACGCATTGGCGCATTGCCGTAAATCTCGTCGGGCTCTGCGCGGGTAAGCCGGCTGTAGGCGTAGGCTAGCGCTGGCAAGGGTATGGCGTAGTTGGGTACGCTGCACCCGTCGATGCCCGTAACCAATTTCCCGCCGGCGACCCCGCTGAAATGGGCGACGCTGTCTGCAATGGCCTCTTGCACACGGTGGGTGCGCTGGGTATAGGTGCTCGCGGGCTCCCCCAACGCGTTTGCCAACATCAGCATGCCGGCATGCTTACCTGAGCAGTTGTGCTGCAAGCGGCCATAGCTCCCCTTTTCTGGTGGGGGAAGGTGGTTGCTCGTGTAGTAGTAGGGCACGTGGATGCCGCATTGCAAATCACTGTCTGAACGCCCGGCTCGTTTGAGTAGCGAGGCCACGCGGGTGCTGTGTGCGGCTTCGCCGTTGTGGCTGGCGCATAACACCGCGATATCTGCATCTGATAGGGCGTATTGGTCAGCGAAGCCGGCGACCAGTGGCATGGCCTGAAAGGGCTTCAGGGCTGACCGGGTGTACATGGGCGTGCGCATGTCCCCGACGCTGGATAGCAGGCGACCATTGGACAGAACGACCGCGACTGAGCCATAAAAGATATTCTCTGGTTGGTCTCCACGGATGGTGGCGATCAAGGGTACGTGTTGCGGCAGGGCGTTCATGGTGCGCTTAATTATCGGCCAAGATACCGTGGAAATTACCCCCCGCCTGCGCGATGCCTTTATTCGCTTATGGGCATAATGTATGCATCGACATTACTTGCCAGAAAAGAGGACCTACTGTGAAGCAAATAACCGCCGTCATTAAGCCGTTTAAGTTAGAAGAAGTCCGTGAGGCCCTAGCGGAGCAGGGCGTAACGGGCTTGACGGTTACCGAGGTAAAAGGCTTTGGGCGTCAGAAAGGACACACCGAGCTGTATCGCGGGGCCGAGTACGTGGTTGATTTTTTACCAAAGGTGAAGATTGAGGTCGTGGTGAAGACCGACGACGTGGAGCGCTGTGTGGAAGCGATTGTTGACGCGGCGAGGACCGGTAAGATTGGTGACGGAAAAATTTTCGTCACGCCCGTCGATCGGGTCATACGTATTCGTACGGGCGAAGAGGACGAGACAGCGATCTAACCCCGAGGTCGTTACGAGGACAGGTTTAATCGAAGCGTTTTAAAACAGCCGAGAAACCAGCCTGCTCGATGAGCTCGGGCAATAAAGTGGCCATATCAGACTGGTGTTTGATCATGGCCATTTGTTTTTGATCCATGAATTTGCTGTCGACTGCATGCGCGATGAACTGCAGAAATGGGTCGTAGTAGCGGTTGACGTTCAGCAGGCCGACTGGTTTGTTGTGGTATCCCAGCTGTCGCCACGTCCAGATCTCAAAAAATTCTTCAAACGTGCCTATGCCGCCCGGCAGGGCTAAAAATGCATCGGCACGATCTGCCATGATCTGTTTGCGTTCATGCATGGTTTGCACCACGATGAGCTCATCGCAGTTGTTGTTGGCTACTTCCCGATCGACCAAGGCTTGCGGCATCACGCCGACCACTCGTCCGCCTGCTGCCTGGCATGCCCGGGCGATACAGCCCATCAAGCCCGTATTGCCGCCGCCATAAACCAGCTGGCCACCATGGCTACCAATCCAGTGTCCCGTCGCCTCGGCCGCGGATAAAAATGCCGGTTCAGAGCCGTCGCGTGACCCGCAATAAACCGCTAAAGAAAATGTGGGGGCTGCTTGAGACATACGTTGCTTATACGGCGGATTGTTGATTGATTAAGCGGCAATGAAGCGGGTGTAGAGTGCGGCCAGCCAGACACCGCCGCACAACAGCAATGCGAGCATAACGGCGGCGCTACCCACATCTTTGGCTCGCTTGGAAAGCTCGTGCCTTTCCAGCCCAATGCGGTCAATGGCGGCCTCAATGCCCGTGTTCAAGAGCTCAGTGATCAGCACCAAGACCACGACACTAACCAATAGGCTGACCTCTACCCACGTCTGCCCCAGCCAGAAGGCCGCCGGAATCATGATGACCGCAAGAATGGCTTCTTCTAAAAACGCAGGCTCAGTGAGCCCTGCCTTCAGTCCTTGTGCCGAGTACCCAAAGGCGTTGATGACGCGACGTACGCCACGCACAGGCTTGCTGTGCATAGGCGTTTCTGCGTGGGGGGTGGGGTCTGACTGGTTCATGTACAGGGCCTCTTTTCAATAGCTCAACTGATCAAGACTTACTTCTGGAACGGCGTCTCGCCCCTTTGCGAGGTAGAGATGAGGCGTGTGCCTGACCACTGGTCGTGCCAGAACTGTCGATTTTTATTGAGGCGACTAGAGAGTGCCCAGATCACAACCCACGCTAGCATGGCCCACATGGTGGGGGTGGTGCCCAGCCCATATGCATTAGCCACCACCAGTGCGGGAATGAACCACAGGTAACTGAGTGCGTAGCGCAGGAGCGCTTGCTTGCGTGTGATGGGTTCATCGCCGGCGGCGCTCACCACTTTGATATGCCAGGTTTTCATGGCCAGTGTCTGCCCGTTCCGCCGCCATTGCCAGACAAAATAGAGGGCGAGTCCAAGGAAGAGCGCCACTTGCTGACCCAGTCGGTGCTCCAAGGCATGGCGGGTGTTGGTGAGGACGCTAAAGACGTAAGCCACAGCGAACAAAACGCCGAACAAGAGCATGCCTTCATAAAGCCAGGCGGCCATACGGCGTCGCAGGCTGGGCACAAGGGTTGGGGTCGTCATGGGCGTTTCTCTGCAGGCGGGTGTTGTATTCAAGAAAAAGATTTTCTATATTGTCGCATTCCATCCCCGCTGTTAGCCCCTAATTTGGGGGTTTGTACCTAATACGCCGGAAATTGGTGTAATAATTCTGGTTGCACCGATTACTTGCAAACGGATGACAGTCGCGGTGGGGGTACAAGTACCATCCAATGGCTGTTGTCTCAAGTCGCAACCTGACCTCAAAAGGGTTTCGGAAGCGGCACCCACGGTTTTTCGTTAGAGAAAATCTCAAAGGTTCATCATGAAACACAATTCTGCAGAGAATGCCTCTGCCGCTATGGCCGACACGGCCGCAAAAGCTCCCGAGTTAATGGGCGCTGAAATCCTTGTTAAGGCATTACAAGCCGAGGGCGTGAAACAGGTCTGGGGTTACCCAGGCGGCGCTGTTTTGTATATCTACGACGCGCTCTACAAACAAGACACGATTCAACACGTATTGGTTCGTCACGAGCAAGCTGCCGTGCACGCAGCCGATGGTTTTGCGCGCGCGACTGGCGAAGTCGGCGTTGCCTTGGTCACCAGCGGTCCCGGCGTGACCAACGCGGTGACGGGCATTGCGACGGCCTATATGGATAGTATCCCCATGGTCATCGTGACCGGCCAAGTGCCGACGGCGGCCATTGGCTTAGATGCGTTCCAAGAGTGCGATACCGTGGGTATCACGCGTCCCATCGTGAAGCACAACTTTCTTGTGAAAAACGCCGAAGACCTTGCACTGACCATGAAGAAGGCTTTTCACATTGCACGGTCGGGTCGCCCCGGCCCCGTGGTGGTGGATATCCCCAAGGACGTATCGTTCAAACGCGTTCCGTACACTGGCTACCCTGAGAGCGTCGAGATGCGCTCTTACAACCCCGTTCGTAAAGGACATGGCGGTCAAATTCGCAAGGCATTGCAACTGTTGTTGGCAGCCAAGCGCCCCTACATCTACACCGGCGGCGGCGTTCTTTTAGGCGATGCGGTTGCCGAGTTGCGCGAGTTGGTTGACTTGTTGGGTTATCCCGTGACCAACACCCTCATGGGCTTGGGTGCGTTCCCTGCAAGCGACAAGCGCTTCTTGGGCATGCTGGGTATGCACGGCACGCTAGAGGCCAACAACACCATGCAAAACTGCGATGTGTTGCTTGCCGTAGGCGCCCGGTTTGACGATCGCGTGATTGGTAACCCCAAGCACTTTGCTCAAAACGAGCGCAAGATTATTCACGTCGACGTCGACCCAAGCAGTATTTCGAAACGCGTGAAGGTAGACATTCCAATCGTGGGTGACTGCAAGGACGTGCTGCGCGAGTTGATCAACATGATCAAAGAGTCGCCGCAACGTGTCGAACCTTCAGACTTGGCCGCATGGTGGACAACCATTGAAGGCTGGCGCGCGCGCAATTGCTTGGCGTATGACGATCAAAACCAAGAGGTGATCAAGCCACAAAAAGTCATTCAGACTCTGTGGAATATGACCAAAGACGCTGACGCCTACGTCACCTCAGACGTGGGTCAGCACCAAATGTGGGCCGCGCAGTACTACGGTTTTGACAAGCCGCGTCGCTGGATCAATTCTGGCGGTTTGGGCACCATGGGCGTTGGTATTCCCTATGCGATGGGTATCAAACTGGCTAAGCCTGAGGCCGAGGTCTACTGCGTAACGGGCGAGGGTTCGGTGCAAATGTGTATCCAAGAACTCTCTACCTGTTTGCAATACAACACCCCAATCAAGGTGCTGTCTCTGAATAACCGCTACCTCGGTATGGTGCGTCAGTGGCAAGAGGTGGAGTACGCTGGCCGCTACAGCAGCAGCTACATGGATGCCTTGCCTGATTTCGTTAAATTAGCGGAATCCTACGGCCACGTGGGCATGCTTATTGAGCGCCCACAGGACGTAGAAGGCGCGTTGCATGAAGCGCGGAACTTGAAGGACCGCACCGTATTCATGGACTTCCGTACCGATCAAACAGAAAACGTGTTCCCCATGGTGCAAGCTGGCAAGGGAATCACGGAAATGTTGATGGGTTCTGAAGACCTGTAACCTAACTCTTGGATGCGCCGAGAGCGCATCCTTTTTTAAGAAGAATCTATTGTTCGTCGAGCCCGTGCATTACCGTGTGCGGGGGAGGGCGACGAGAAGAGGAATCAACAGATGAAGCACATTATTGCCGTTCTCCTTGAGAACGAACCCGGCGCCTTGTCGCGTGTGGTGGGGTTATTCTCAGCACGCGGTTACAACATTGAGTCACTCACGGTGGCGCCCACTGAGGACCCCAGCCTGTCACGGATGACGATTCAGACCAATGGCTCTGATGACGTGATCGAACAAATTACCAAACACCTGAACCGCTTGATCGAAGTCGTCAAAGTGGTCGACCTGACTGAAGGCGCCTACACCGAGCGAGAGCTCATGTTGGTCAAGGTGCGTGCGGTTGGCAAAGAGCGTGAAGAGATGAAGCGCATGGGGGAGATATTCCGTGGCCGCATTATCGACGTAACCGATAGAAGTTACACCCTTGAACTGACGGGTGATCAAGCTAAAAATGATGCATTTTTGCAGGCACTTGATCCCACGGCTATTCTTGAGACGGTGCGCACTGGTGCCTGTGGCATCGGCCGTGGTGAACGGATATTGCGCGCCTAAATGACAAGCCGCAGTAGGCATCTGCCTGCCACGGATTTAAACTCTCCGATTAACTAATTTTTTTAAAGAGGACTTCCCATCATGAAAGTGTTTTACGACAAAGACTGCGATTTGAGCCTAATTAAAGGTAAGACAGTCGCCATCATCGGCTACGGTAGCCAAGGCCACGCGCACGCGCAAAACTTGAACGACAGCGGCGTGAAGGTCGTGGTTGGTTTGCGTAAAGGCGGCGCCTCATGGGACAAAGTGGGTAAGGCTGGCTTGAACGTGATGGAAGTCAACGACGCGGTGAAAGCCGGTGACGTTGTGATGGTTTTGTTGCCCGACGAGCAAATTGGTGATGTCTACCGCGACAACATTGAGCCAAACATCAGAAAAGGTGCGTCATTGGCCTTCGCGCACGGCTTTAACGTGCACTACAACCAAGTGTCGCCGCGTGCGGACTTGGACGTTTGGATGGTCGCTCCTAAGGCCCCAGGCCATACCGTTCGCAACACCTATACCCAAGGCGGCGGCGTTCCCCACTTGGTCGCGGTGCATCAAGACACTTCTGGTAAAGCACGCGATTTGGCGTTGAGCTATGCCATGGCAAACGGTGGCGGCAAGGCCGGCATTATTGAGACCAATTTCCGCGAAGAAACTGAAACCGACTTGTTCGGTGAGCAAGCCGTATTGTGTGGCGGTGCCGTTGAGCTGATCAAAATGGGTTTTGAAACCTTGGTTGAGGCAGGCTACGCACCTGAAATGGCGTACTTCGAGTGTTTGCACGAATTGAAGTTGATTGTTGACTTGATCTACGAGGGTGGTATTGCCAACATGAACTACTCCATCTCAAACAACGCGGAGTACGGCGAGTACGTCACGGGACCTGAGATCATCAACGAAGAGTCACGCGTGGCCATGCGCAATGCATTGAAGCGCATTCAGACTGGTGAATACGCCAAGATGTTCATTTTGGAAGGCCGTACCGGCTACCCAAGCATGACGGCGCGTCGTCGTTTGAACCAAGAGCATGCCATCGAGATTGTTGGTGCGCAACTGCGTTCTATGATGCCTTGGATTGCAAAGAACAAGCTGGTCGACCAGACTCGCAACTAAAACGTGTGTTTGCCGCGAATAGCGGCAGTCTTCGTCTATGCAAAAGCCACTTCCGTGGCTTTTGCTGTTTCTGAGGCACAAATCCAAGTCCCATCCATTAAACTGACGGGATCCTGTCATTCGAGCCAGCATGAATCAAAAAACCACACCAGACGAGAAGATGGACACAGACAGTGTCCCTCCACAGAACACCCCGATGCCGCTGCGGCGCAAGGGTATTTATGTGTTGCCGAATCTCATTACGCTTGCCGCATTGTTCGGGGGCTTTTATGCCGTGGTGATGTCCATGAACGGTCGCTTTGATCTGGCAACGCTTGGTATTTTTGCCGCCATGATCTTGGACAGCCTAGATGGCCGTGTGGCGCGCATGACCAATACCCAGAGCGCATTTGGCGAGCAAATGGACTCCCTGAGCGACATGGTGTCTTTCGGCGCTGCGCCCGCGCTAATTGCCTACGAGTGGGTGCTGCGTGACATTGGCCGCTGGGGTTGGATTGCTGCCTTTGTTTACGTGTCCTGTGCGGCACTGCGATTAGCGCGCTTCAATGTGAACACCACGGTGATCGATAAGCGATATTTTCAAGGCCTACCGTCGCCTGCTGCTGCGGCGTTGGTTGCTGGGTTTATTTGGCTGGCCGTTGATACCGACTTTACGCATCCCTTGATGCCGTGGTTTATGTTTGGCCTAACGCTGTACGCTGGCCTGACGATGGTGACCAACGTGCCGTTTTATAGTTTCAAAGACTTGCGTGTAAAAAAGAGCGTGCCATTTACTGTCATGATTTTGCTGGCCTTGGGCATCGCGGTGATCAACATTCATCCCCCCACCGTTATCTTTTTGGGCTTCGTTGGCTACGGCCTGTCGGGTTACGTAATCTACGTCTGGCGACGGGTCAAGGGGCATCCCACCAGCTTGATAAGTACGTCCACGGAAGATCCGGATGAAGTCGGGCTACATGACCGCTAACAGCGTGTTCGTGGACCGCCACGGCCGGGGGCCGCGCGTCTACAAACCGATGCAGGTGTCGCGTATGCGTGACACCTCAGCGGGGACGCATGTAATCTGTGTTAAATTTCTACTCATGTCTAAAGCACTGCTAAGCCTACTAACCCTATCGTCCACGGGACGGAGTTGGTAGCCTTCGCGCTTTAACCTAACATCGGCCCGTTTGCTAGCGCAGCGGGCCGTTTTTATTGGTGCTGCTGAAAGACATAGAACCTGCGCTAATCACGATCTTTTCCGGAGAATGACATGACTGATAAGTTGATAATTTTCGACACAACCTTACGTGACGGGGAGCAGTCGCCTGGTGCCTCGATGACACGTGATGAAAAGCTGCGCATTGCGCGGCAGCTCGAACGTCTAAAAGTCGATGTGATTGAAGCCGGCTTTGCGGCGAGCTCTAACGGAGATTTTGAAGCGGTGAAGGCGATTGCCGCTGCGGTGAAAGATTCGGTGATTTGCTCGTTGGCTAGGGCGAACGACCGCGATATTGGACGTGCCGCTGACGCGCTAGAAGGGGCCAACGCGGGTCGTATACACACCTTCATTGCGACCAGTGCGTTGCACATGGAGATGAAGCTGCGCATGACCCCGGACGAGGTTTTTGAGCAGTCCAAACGGTCAGTGCGTTATGCCCGTAACCGTGTCGCAGATGTCGAGTTCAGCCCAGAAGATGGTTACCGCAGTGATCCGGATTTCTTATGCCGTGTCTTGGAGGCTGTGATCAACGAGGGCGCCACAACCATCAATATTCCCGATACCGTGGGCTATGCTGTCCCCGAGCTGTACGGCAACTTTATTAAGAATTTGCGCGAGCGCATTCCCAACTCGGACAAAGCGATTTGGTCCGTGCATTGCCACAATGACTTGGGTATGGCTGTGGCGAACTCATTGGCCGGCGTGCAGATCGGTGGTGCGCGTCAGGTGGAATGCACCATTAACGGACTGGGCGAGCGTGCAGGCAACTGTTCGTTAGAGGAGGTGGTCATGGCGGTTCGTACGCGCCGCGACTACTTCAAGCTTGATGTCGGCGTGGACATCAGTCAAATCGTGCCGGCATCCAAAATGGTCAGCCAAACCACGGGCTTTCTGATTCAGCCCAATAAGGCGGTCGTTGGTGCGAACGCGTTTGCACATGCCTCTGGCATTCACCAAGATGGCGTTTTGAAGGCGCGTGACACCTACGAAATCATGCGTGCAGAAGACGTGGGCTGGTCCGCTAACAAAATTGTGTTGGGCAAACTGAGCGGACGCAACGCATTCAAACAGCGCTTGATAGAGCTTGGCATCAGCTTGGAGTCTGAGGCTGATATCAACACCGCGTTTGCCAAATTTAAAGAGCTGGCAGACCGTAAGAGCGAAATTTTTGATGAGGATATCTTGTCCTTGGTCAACGCAGATGGCTTCTCGTCTGGCGCGGATATGTTCAGCCTTGTGTCGTTGGCGCAGCACAGCGAGACCGGTGAGCAACCTGAGGCAACGGTCGTGTTCCAGGCTGAGGGTGTGGAGAAGGCTGCGACGTCGTCCGGTAACGGGCCAGTGGATGCGTCATTAAAGGCCATCGAAAGCCACGTGAAAAGTGGCGCGGAGATGATGCTGTATTCGGTCAATGCAATCACGTCAGGTTCAACCGAGAGTCAAGGTGAAGTGACCGTGCGTTTGCAACACTCTGGCCGCGTTGTGAATGGCGTGGGTGCTGACCCCGACATTGTGGTGGCCTCCGCGAAGGCCTACCTGAGTGCTTTGAGTAAGTTGTACGGCACAGCGGATCGCGTGGCAGCGCAAGGTTAAACCCAGGTCTTTTGTTTTTTAACAACGATGCGTAGGCTTGCCTCGCATCGTTTTTTTTCGTCTGAAGCACAGATAGGTATCAGCGTAAAAGTACACATTTGCGCGTAGGGCGCTGTAGCGGGATGTTTTCTGTAGTTCCTTATCACTATCTGAAAATAGAATCAATTTAGAAAATAAAGTTAAATGATTGAAAGTATTGGAATTTTTTAAAATTTCTATATACTCAGGATCAATCCGAAAATTTACTTGGTTGCCGATTGCATGAAAATTTTTAGCTCACGCGCTTTATTGTTTGTTGCCAGCATGTTGCTGGCAGGCGTGTTGTCGCTCGGTGGGCAAATCTCATACGCCAAGTCCACCTCTTCGAGTAAGCAGGCCGTTAAGGCGTCTGTCAGCAAGAAAGCCTCTAGCAGCAAGAAGGCCAAGCGTCGCTCATCTGTCAAGCGCCGCGCTGCTGTACCCATCTCAATGGCTCGTAAGCAGGGGCTTAACAAAACAGCAGATCCCTTGCGTTTGGGCTCTAGCGTGGCGTTAGTGGTGGACCAAAACACCCACGAGGTTTTGTTTAGTAAAAACGAAGACGCGATTTTGCCTATCGCCTCGATCACAAAATTGATGACGGGCTTGATCATTAATGATGCCGATCTGGACTTGAACGAAGTCATCAAGATCACCCGTGCGGACATTGACCGTGTGAAGCGCAGCTCATCGCGTTTGCGCGTGGGAACCAAGCTCACACGTGGCCAAGCCTTGCACCTGGCGTTGATGTCCAGCGAGAACCGTGCAGCGCACGCCTTGGCTCGCACCTTCCCAGGCGGCGAGAAGGCGTTTGTTAGAAACATGAATGCAAAGGCCACATTGCTCGGCATGCTTGACACCAGCTACGTGGACCCGACCGGTCTGTCTAGCAAAAACCAATCCAGTGCCCGGGATCTGGCCATTCTGGTCTCGGTAGCGCATGATCGTCCGCTATTGCGTGAGCTGTCGACCTCAGAAAAGTACCTCTTAAAATCAGGCCGAAAACGGCTTCAGTACCGCAACAGTAATAGCCTAGTGCGTAACGATAGCTGGGATATTGGTCTTCAAAAGACGGGCTATATTCGTGAGGCAGGACGCTGTTTGGTTATGCAGGTCTCCATTGACCAGCGTGATTTGATCATGGTGTTTCTCGACTCCAACGGTAAGTACACCCGCTTAGCCGATGCCAAGCGCGTTCGCACTTGGTTAGAAAAGTTGGAAGCAGAGAACAAGCACGCGGCCTCTAAGGCCAACGATCGCAGCTAGCCTCGCCTAGCCTAGCCGAGCGCGTAGTTTGGTTAGCGCATCAGCCGCGGTAGCCCAGCGCTTTAGAAATATCATCGGCTGTTGCTTGCAGGCGCGCCAGCCATCCCTCGTCGAGGCGGCTAGCAGGTGCTGAGATGGATAGGCCTGCAATCAGCTTGCCTTGATCGTCCCGAATGCCTGCCGCCATGCAGCGAACACCCAACTCTAGTTCCTCGTTGTCACGAGCGATCCCCGATTTTTGGGCCGCGATCAATTCTTTTTCAAGGTGGCTTAATTGCGTTAGGCTGTTGCGCGTTTGGCCTGGCAACCCTGTGCGGGTGGCGTAGGCACGAATCCGTGCAACGTCATCGGACGCCAAGAACAGCTTGCCAACCGACGTCAAGTGCAGTGGCGCTCGCCCACCAATTGCTCTGACCACTTGCATCCCGCTGCGCTCACTGTAGGCGCGTTCAATGTAGACAATCTCATCGCCTTGGCGCACGCTTAGGTTAACGGGCTGTTGTATCTGTCTATGCAGTTCGCGCATGGGCCCTAGGGCTAAATCACGCACGTTCAGACGATCTTTGACTAGGGTACCCAGCTCGAGTAGACGCATACCGAGGCGGTAACTCCCGGGCTCTGGCCGCTCGACAAAACGGCCGATAGCCAAGTCGTTCAGTATGCGGTGGGTGGTGGAAGGGTGTAGACCTGCAGCGTCGCTTATGTCTTTTAAAGACATGGCTTGCCCTTGACGGGACAGCACTTCGAGCAGCAAAAATATGCGCTCAATAACTTGGACGTTTGGTTTGATCGTTTCGGGCACAGGCGCTCTCGTACACTACTTGTAAAACGTTATTTTACAAAGTGAAATGCTTCGGCGATACCCTCTGACACGATTTAATCGCCAGCGCCTTGGCTCTCTGCTCCAACCACCGGTAGGCGCGGCATTGGCACCCAGTCGCCTCCAATGAGGTGCTCTTGGCCGCTGAACTGGCGCTTGTAGCTCATTTTTGGGCTCTTTTCTATCCAGTAGCCCAGGTAGATATAGGGCAGGCCCAGCGATTTGGCTTGGGCAATTTGCCACAAGATGCTGTAGGTACCAAGCCCTGTGTTGCTATGGGGATCGTAGAAGGTATAAACCGCCGATAAACCGTCAGACAGTACGTCCATGATGGAGACCATTAGCAAGGTGTCACCAGCAGGGTCGCGAGACCAAAATTCGACCATCCTTGTGTTCACACGACTTTGAAGCAGAAACTGCTGGTACTGCTCCACGCTGTCATGGTCCATACCACCGCCCGCATGCCGCGCATGCTGGTACGTCATGTAGAGGTCGTAGTGCGCCCTGACGAAAGCAGGCTTGAGCACCCGCACGTCTATATTGGCATGTCGCTTTTCGACTCTTCTCTGCGTGCGGTTGAGTCGGACATGCTGGGTACTGAGCCGTACCGGCACACAGGCGTTGCACTGGTCGCAGTTAGGGCGATAGGTGAGCAACCCGCTGCGGCGAAAGCCTTGTTGCACTAAGAGGTCGTAGACATCACCTTGCACCATGTGGCTAGGCGAAGCGACCTGAGAGCGGGCAGTCTGGTTGGGCAAGTAACTACACGGATAGGCCGCTGTCGCATACAGCTGTATGGTCTGTATCGGTAGCTCTTTAGGGTAAGTCACTAAATGACACCCTGCCCAGCGACGGCGGCAAGGCCTAAGCGGGCGTCTAGCTGCGCCCACGTTGTGGTGTCAAAGTGCCAATCCATAGCGGGCATTTGGGTCAAAGGGTGTAACTGCTCTAAAAACTGGTTTCGTGGCTGCGGACTCGCCCCCATGAAGGCCAAGTGTGCAGTCTCTTGTTGGCAGTCTATAGCAGGTGCCTGCTCTCGCCTGCAAATGGCAATCAGTGCAGCGAGCGCCATTTTGGAGGCATCGGGGGCGAGGCTGAACATGGACTCCCCAAAGACCGCGCGCCCGATCGCGACCGCGTAGAGGCCGCCGATTAATTGCTTATCCCAGTAAACGCTGATCCCGTGCACATAGCCTTGGGCATGGAAGGCTTTATAGGCTTCGACCATGGGCGGCACGATCCAGGTGCTGGCTTGTCCTATTCGAGGTTGGTTGGCGCAGTGCTCAATGATGCGTTCAAAGTCTTGGTCTACGCATATCTGCAGGCGACCTTCTCGTATGCCGCGTTGGATTCGCTTCCGCAGGCTGGCATGCAGACGAAAGGTCTCTGTGCGAAGCACCATACGCGGGTCGGGGCTCCACCACAGCACAGGCTCATCTTCGCCAAACCAAGGAAATATGCCTTTGCCGTATGCCTCGTGTAGGCGGGCGGGTCCGAGGTCTTGCCCTGCGGCAAGCAGACCTGCATATGGCGGCTCCCGTCTTGCGTCTTCGGGCGCTGGCAAAGCCGCCTCTGGAGTGATCCAAGGCAGAGGCTGTTGAACGGTGGGGGGCATGGGTGAATGCTAACCAACTTTTGCTTCGGCGAGGTAAATGGTATATTAGCGATAACTTATATTTAAGGTCTTTCTAACGTGACGCCACTAATCCAACCCCATCGATGCGGTGCAACCGCCCCACGTGTCTTCTCCTCGCCCGCTGCGTGGTGCTTGGCCATTGCCATCGCCATCGCGGCCGTTTTGGCCAGTGCGTTGCCCAGCCATGCGCGTGCGGATGAGCTCTCGCCGGTTGGCCAAGAAATAGCGGCTTACCTAGACTTTGCAGAATATGGCGGCGGGACGATCTCTGCCGAGCAAATACCCGCAGCGTCTTACGCTGAGGCTGTATTCATAGACACGCGTGACGCGGTGCAGTACGCCAAGGCGCATATCCCCAACGCAATAAATATTGAGTGGCGCAGGGTATTGGAGGAGGCCGCCCAGATACCAAAAAACAAAATGGTTGTCGTCTATTGCAACACCGGCTCGCTGTCAGCTCAGGCGGGCTTTGCGCTGCGCGTGGCCGGGTGGGATAACGTCCGTATTTTGCAGGGCGGCTACGACGAGTGGCTTCAAAAAGGCGGTATGAACGCCAACACCAACGCCAACGCTAAGGCAGCCGCCGATCGGTGAGCCCTTCGGCGCGATTACCCTTTGGTTGGCAACAGGCTGTGCACGGTCTCGACGGGGCGGCACAGCTTGGCGCCTAGCGGTGATGTCACGATAGGACGGTTCAGCAAAATAGGGTGCGCTACAACAAAGTCCAGTAGGGCATCGTCAGACCATTTGGCGTTACCCAAATCCAGTTCCTCGTATGGGGTGCCGCGTTCTCGCAAAATCGCCCGCACGGGCACCGCCATCTCACGCACCAGTTGTTTTAGCGCGTCCTTACTCAGCGGGGTGTCGAGGTAGCGAATGATGGTGGGCTGAATGCCAGCCGCTTCGATTTCGGCCAACACGTTGCGGGATGTGCCGCACTTGAAGTTGTGGTAAATCGTGATCACGGTGAGTCCTTTATTTGCTTGCGGAGGGGAGTTTATAGTGGCGCTTTGTCTCACATGGTGGTCTGAGTAGGCCGTGGCTAGTGGCGGTTGGCTATTGGCTATTGGCGGTTGATGTCAACACCGAGCTCGCGCGCCACCTCCTCAGAGTGCTCCCCTGGTAAGGCCGCGTGTGCGAGCACCGGGGACGGCATCGCAGAGAACTGTACCGGCGGGCGAACCTCGACGTAGCGTCCCTCTGTTGGATGGTCGCGCTCAACGAACAGGCCAGAAGCCTTCAGTTGTGGGTCTTCTAGAAGATCGTCAATGGTGTTGATCTTGCTGGCAGGAATATCAATCTCGGCAAATATTTTGACCCACTCAGCCGTCGTCTTCGCTGGCAATTCGGTCGCCATGTGTCGATAAAGGCGGTCGGCATTTTCTCGGCGTAACTGCACATCCGTGAGCCCGGGTTCCTCAAAAATTTCTGGTCGACCAACCAGCTCAAAAAACCGCCGCCAGCGTCCATCCTGATAAGGAGCGACCGCAATGTAGCCGTCCTTGGTTCGCATAGGCTGTCGGGCGGGGTCTAGCTGTCGGGTGTATCCGCTAGGCCCAATGGGCGGTATGAACGTCTTCTCGTACAAGTGGTCAACGGTTGTAAAACTGGCTACGGCCTCCATCATCGGCACCTCTACGTGCTGTCCTTCACCTGTGCGTAAGCGATGAATGACGGCAGCGAGCACGGCATAGACGGCGTGCAAACCAGACACCTTGTCTGCCATGGTCATAGGAAAAAAGCGTGGTGCGGGGTTGCCGTCAGCCATAGGCAGCAGTGAGGCGACGCCAGAAAGCGCCTGAATGATGTCGTCGTAAGCAGGCCGGCCCGCGTAGTCGCCTCGTGAGTCGTAGCCTGTGCAATGCACGTAAATGATGTCTGGGCGCAGCTTGCGCACGGCCTCGTAGCCAAACCCCGCACGCTCAATAGCCTCCGGGCGCACGTTGTGGATAAACACATCGCTGCTTGCTAGTAACTTGGACATGGCCTCCTTGCCCACCTCCGTTTTTAAATCCCATGTCACGGAGCGTTTGCCGCGGTTCATGCGCAGGTGCAAGCCACCCATGAACGGGGTATTTGCCGATTTGCCTATGTTGCGCGCCACATCCCCCCCTTCAGGCTCTATCTTGACGACGTCGGCACCGAGGTCGGCCAAGGTCTGGGTGCAGTAGGGGCCAAAGACCACGGTGGTCATGTCGGCAATGCGTATGCCACTAAGGATTGAGGGCGTCATGTTGGTCAAAATATCGATAAATGGTTGCAGGGGGGCATGGGCCTCAGGCTGGTCAGGGCGCGCGCTCTGTAATTAATGGTAGCCGCTAAATCAGCTGGACACGGTCACGTAAACGTGACGGCCCCATGGCGTGGGTCACTCGAGTGCCCTCGTAGGCCCTCGGAGGCACATAGCGTGGATAATAGGAGGTTGCATATTGGGGGAGAGCCCCGTGACGCACTTGAACACCGTATTTCTTTCACCCTATCAAATGAAGAATGAGACCGCGTAATGTCTGCTAAAAACCCACAAATTGTGTACACCCTGACTGACGAAGCCCCGTTTCTGGCAACGGCGTCGTTTTTACCAATTATTCGTACCTTTGCCGAGCCAGCGGGTATTGACGTGGTAGCCAGCGACATCTCGGTGGCGGCGCGTATTTTGGGTGAATTTGCAGACCTGCTGCCGGAGGCGCAACGCCAGCCAAATAACCTGTCGGCCCTGGGTAAGCTCACTTTGAAGCCAGAAGCCAACATCATCAAGCTGCCGAACATCAGCGCCTCAGTGGGCCAGTTGGTTGCTGCGATTAAAGAGTTGCAAGGCAAAGGCTATGCCTTGCCAGACTATCCCGATGCACCAAAGACAGAGGAAGAGAAAAGCATAAGAGCCCGTTACGCCAAGTGCATAGGCTCAGCGGTGAACCCTGTGCTTCGGGAAGGTAACTCTGATCGCCGTGCGCCACGTGCTGTGAAAGAGTTTGCGCGTAAAAACCCGCACAGCATGGCGGAGTGGAGCCAGGCATCGCGCTCACACGTTTCGCATATGCACAACGGTGACTTCTACCACGGTGAAAAGTCAATGACTTTGGACAGGGCGCGTGACGTCAAGATGGAGCTCATTACCAATAGCGGGCAAACCATTGTGTTGAAGCCCAAGGTGTCGTTGCTTGACCGTGAAGTCATTGACAGCATGTACCTGAGCAAGAAAGCGCTGGAAGAGTTTTACACCAAGGAAATTGAAGACGCGCACAAAACAGGCGTCATGTTTTCACTGCACGTGAAGGCCACCATGATGAAGGTGTCTCACCCGATCGTCTTTGGTCATTGCGTAAAAATCTTCTACAAAGATGCGTTTGATAAACATGCCAAGACCTTCAAAGAGTTGGGCGTGAACGTCAACAACGGTATGGCCGACCTGTACAGCAAAATCACCGCGCTGCCACAAAGTCAGCAAGATGAAATCAAGCATGACCTGCACGCTTGTCACGAGCATCGCCCCGAACTAGCCATGGTTGACTCGGCCAAAGGTATCACCAACTTCCATTCGCCCAATGACGTGATCGTGGACGCATCGATGCCAGCGATGATTCGTAATGGCGGAAAAATGTGGGGTGCGGACGGCCGATTGAAGGATGTGAAGGCGGTGATGCCTGAGTCAACCTTTGCCCGCATCTATCAAGAGATGATTAACTTCTGTAAGTGGCACGGCGCCTTTGATCCCAAGACCATGGGCACGGTGCCCAACGTTGGCCTGATGGCACAGCAAGCCGAAGAGTACGGCTCGCATGACAAAACGTTTGAGATCAGCGAAGACGGCGTCGCAAATATTACCGACCTGGAAACAGGCGAGGTCTTGCTCAGCCAACACGTTGAGGCCGGTGACATTTGGCGTATGTGCCAGGTAAAGGATGCCGCCATCCGCGATTGGGTCAAGCTGGCTGTTAATCGCGGACGCAACTCGGGCACGCCCGTTGTCTTCTGGCTGGACGCATACCGTCCGCACGAAGCGCAATTGATCCGTAAGGTCAGGATGTACCTGCATGAGCACGAGACCAACGGTTTGGATATCCAAATCATGAGTCAGGTGCGTGCCATGCGTTACACATTAGAGCGCGTGATTCGCGGCTTGGACACCATTAGCGCAACGGGCAATATCTTGCGTGACTACCTGACCGACCTGTTCCCCATCATGGAACTAGGCACCTCCGCCAAAATGCTCTCTATCGTGCCATTGATGGCTGGCGGTGGTTTATATGAGACGGGTGCCGGTGGCTCTGCGCCTAAGCACGTACAGCAGCTCGTGGAAGAAAACCACCTGCGTTGGGACTCACTCGGTGAGTTCATGGCGTTGGCGGTGAGCTTTGAAGACATGGGTTTGCGCACTGACAACCCCAAGGCGACCGTACTGGCCAAGACCTTGGATGCAGCGACAGGTAAATTGTTGGATACCAACAAAAACCCATCTCCCAAGACAGGCCAGCTTGATAACCGTGGCAGTCAGTTTTACTTGGCCTTGTACTGGGCGCAGGCGCTGGCCGCGCAGACCGATGACGCCGAGTTGGCCGCGAAGTTTGCGCCCTTGGCCAAGAGCCTTGCGGACAACGAGCAGAAGATTGTGGAAGAGCTGAACAGCGTGCAAGGCAAGGCGGTTGACATTGGTGGGTATTACATGCCCGACCTCAAGAAGTTGGAAGCCATCATGCGCCCCAGTGCTACGTTCAACGCGGCACTGGCCAGTATGTAAGCCTCGCATAGCACCCTCGTTGCTAGCCCCTCAGGTGTAACGCCTTGAGGGGTTTTTTTTGTATTGAGGTAGCGTGAGAGTAGCCGCTGGCAGGACGCATGCGTCTGTGTGCTGATAATAGCTTATCAATTAAAGTATACTTTTTTTAGAAAAGTTAAATTTCAATTGAGGAGACGTAATATGACTGCAGAGGAGATTGTGATGAGCGGCTACGCGGCCTTTGGCTCCGGCGATATGGACGCGTTAGGCAAGCTTTATCACCCGCAATGTAAAACCACCTTCCACGGCGACCATGCATTGGGTGGGGAATATATTGGTTTCCCAGATTTGCTGACAAATATGTTAGCCAAGCTAAATGATGCATGGCCGGGTTTTAGTCTTGGCGTCGACAAAGTGGTGGCTGACGACAAAAACGTTTGCGTGTTTTGTACCATCACGGCAGATGGTGGGTTGATCGGGAAAGGTGTGCACAGCTTTGTGGTGGAAGACGGATTAGAAGTCAGCTTTGATCTTTACTGGGACAGCGCTTACTGGGCGAAGCACGCGAAAATATAAAAATATTACACAGGGTCACTATATGCAAAAACTATCCATCATCAAGTTCAAACCAAAGCCTGAGTGCTTTGATGCGTTTGTCGCAGCCGTAAAGACTTTTAATGCAAGTAGGAACCGTGTTTTCCATCTCATGCAATCAGGCGATGAGATTCATGTCATCGTTATCCGAGATGCCGAAATACTTGGTCAAGATGCTGCTGAGGGCGTGACGTGGTTGGATGGGCAAAGGCACCTCTTGCAAGAGTTTGATGCGGTTAACAAACACACGATACCGTTAAGTGGCGATCTGCTTTTTAGCACGGTTAACTAGCTGTCGCTAAATGCCTTAGTGCATTTTGAAACGCGGCGTTGGCCGGGGTAGGTAAGCCTCGCATAGCACCCTCGTTGCTAGCCCCTCAGGTGTAACGCCTTGAGGGGTGAGAGAGCTGGTGCATCTGTAATGGTATCTGTGTGCGATGGTTAGCAGCGGCGAGAACACGTGAAGAAGATCACCCCGACACGTGAAATCAAGTTGTGTGGCAAGTAAGCAATCATTCTCTCGAATAATAATTTCGGTAATTCAGACACACTTTGGTTAGTTCTCTTTGGAACTTCCCGGAGTAGTTGCCGCCGCAGGTGGTGCAACAGGTGCCGCGTTTTGTGGCTTCGCCGGGATAGCTTGAGGAGGCGGGATATTTGCGCCTTTCTTGTATACGGTGCCTCCATGAGGAACGGGATACATTGGAGGAGGCACTACCCCTTCATTGATTTGATTTTTGTTACTCATTACCTTCTCTTTCTATAGATTAATCCCAATAAATACACAGGTTATGACAAGTCCTAAGGCAAGTAGGCAGGCCCCCAGCAAATTTAGCCAATTGGTTAATGTGGCTGAACAAGGAGTTGTTGCTCCAGCACACTCATCTCGCCGAATGTCTGCCAACACGAGTGAATGGGCTACTTTCATGGAAAACTCCTATTTGGGGATGCGGTCAGCAGAGCCCGGTGTAACGGGGTTGCCGCTCTGTAAAGACGATGGTCGCGGTTCATCTTGACTGCCCGACGCTAGCCGGATTTGCAGTCAATTTGGGAGCCATCCTGAATTTGCCACCTGCCCAGATGGGCTGAATCTCATAGCGTCAACACGGGCGGTTGCTTGTCTATGAGGGGCTCAGTCTGTCCAAGCAGACCTGCTTGATAGACTGATCGATCACATACACACGTATGGTGCGGCGATTGAGGGCTCACCTTAACACAGCAGAATTTTTGCCAAACGAAGACGCCGTCATGGTGGAAACTGCTTATTTTGAATACCGTGCCATGAGCGCATCAAGCTCAGATTGAAAGGACTAAGCCCGCAGCGTACCGGCTGAGAAATACCGCTTAGTTGGCGGAGCGGAAAACGTCCAATCTCTGCGGGTTAGTTCATGCGCGGGTCCAGAACGACGCTCGTCAGACCAGTCCACTAATCGCCATCTGAATCCGGTATCACGGCGTCAGCGACCGCGCCGACAGCTTGTGCCGTGACCTTCACCCCGGTCGCTACCACCGTAACCGCGGCATCTGCAACGGCGACGACGGCACAACTCTGCAAGCTAATGACCATCGCGGTGCCAGCAAGTAGGCGCAGAGCCACCGGCAGAGTCGCCGTGGATGACGTTTTAGAGAAGCAATTTTTAGTCATTGGTAGCCTGTTATCGAAAATGTGCCACCGAACAAAAGCAGGCTGCAATGCCTTGAAGTGTACCCCCGCCGCTCAGAAAAGAAAAAGCCCCGGCAATCTCTTGCAGAGGCTTGTTTCGTTTGAATTTTTTGGCTCCTCGAACTGGGCACGAACCAGTGACCTACGGATTAAAAGAATACAAGCCCCTTAAAATATATATAAATCAATGACTTATTTGGGTTTTACGATCGGTCAGGCTATTTTTTCGCGCCCACAGGTGTGCAATGTCATGGTCCAGCACAAAGTCTTCTCGGCGCGCCAGCACGGGCTCTGAAATGCGCATGCCGGTGTTGAGCTGAATCAACGCCGCAAGGCGCGATGGCATCAGGTGGCTGAGTAAGTCCGCTTTGACCTTGCGCAGGTGCTCCACGGTGAAGGGCGCCATAGTGCGCGACAACTCACCCTCGCCACGGTCTTGAACTTGCTTCGGTGTGCGGACGGGTTCCTCCGCATGTAGATGTCATATGCATCCGAAAACATGGGCTTAGCCTGCCACTGTTGCCGCCTGAAGTGCCGTGCAACCAGCTCCAACAAAAAGTTCTCATCAAAATCAATGCCGTTAAGGCGGACTTTCCCCTGGAAAGGATCAGCAATAAACACGAGCGAGTTCTCGGCGAGCTGATCGGGCTTGATTCTGCGAAGCTCAGCGATGACCAATGGCAACAGTGCTGTTCTGTGAGCGGTGCCATTTTTTGGTCTGCCGGAGTAGGCTTGATCCGTCTTGTAGATTAACGTCAGCCCAACGCATTGCTTGAGCGGTCGACCCGTTGGTACTAACACTGCGCGCGAGTTGTTGATCTGCTCGCTGTAGCTGATGCTTTGAGAGTCGTTCTCAGCTTGCCCCGAGCGATTGGGTGGTCAAGCGCGTCCTCGATGTCATCCGATGTTAGAGATGAGGTGTCTCTGTCATGGAAAAAGTCAACCCAGATTTTGAGTCTATTGGGGAACGATGGATCTCCGCCGGTGTAGTTGGCAAGAGCGACCTGTGCGAGGTGCTTGAAAGATCAGTTTAAAGCCATTTTGAATACTCCTCATAACGCCTAGAAGGTGCCGGTGGATTTCTCCACCTGCGCTTTCCGCCGGAAATGGCGTCAAGAGTGATTTTGGCTCCTCGAACTGGGCTCGAACCAGTGACCTACGGATTAACAGTCCGGCGCTCTACCAACTGAGCTATCGAGGAATATATTTGGTGTTTCTAGCTGGACACTTTCCGC
>Ga0209198_1000123_pt1 | contig 70192 bp, 61 predicted proteins | sample COGITO_mtgs_1105_2_FD_184804 | JGI IMG/M metagenome (GOLD analysis project Ga0209198, IMG submission 184804) | Pelagic marine microbial communities from North Sea - COGITO_mtgs_110519 (SPAdes) (version 2) | ecosystem: Environmental > Aquatic > Marine > Epipelagic ...
CTTGGGTCGATTTATTTAAAGCGGAAAATAGTGCGAAGTTTTTACAACTAGATCCAAAACTGTCCGAAGTTGAATTGTGTAAATTATGGTTTGACAAATGTTTTCACAGGTATGAAAATGAATTAGGCGGTATGAACGTTTTGATTGATAAAGCCACCAACCGATTTGTTGGGCAATGTGGATTGTTAGTCCAAACCATTGAAGAAGTGAAAAGACTCGAAGTTGGTTATTCGGTGCTTCCAGCGTTTTGGAATCAAGGGTATGCCTTTGAAGCGGCCTCAAAATGTAAGCATTTTGCATTTGAAAATAATTTTGAAACATCTCTCATTTCAATGGTTCATGTTGATAACATAGCTTCTGAAAAAGTGGCATTAAAAAATGGCATGGGCTTTGAAAAAAAAATAAAGGATTTCAATATTTTCCGTATTGATAAAGACAATTGGACGCCCCCTCAATGATGAGCCCAGAAGTACTTACTATAGTTGTAGATTACTATCTTTTCAAAGGATCGAATTTTAAATTCTCTAACAAAGTTATAAACAAAAAAAGAGCCTTGCGACTGCAAGACTCTTTTAGTAAAATATAGTTTAGATAATTAGTTCGCTGAGAAAGTAACTTCAGTTCCTTCACTAGAAAACACAGCCTCCGTATCGGTTAAAGAAACAATTCTAACTAGTTGGTTTTCACTTCCGATATTAAACCCCGTTTGATTTGTATCATTCCATGACCAAGGTTCTGTTTCAACTTTAGTCCCGCTAGAGCTTCCAGTCCATACAAACGTATACGATCCGTACGTAGAGAAGGTGAGAGTCATTGAGGTTGCTGGTGTACAATTTTCAATCTGCTCTTCAGTATCGTCATCATATTCGATAATACATGGATCATTATACCACTCGTCAGTCCTGTCTTCACCTTCTTCGAAGACAGAAACTAAGGACCAAGTTTTAATTAATTTCACATGATTAGAGTCCGCATCAGCAGTCGTACTTTCATCCATTGGCTCTTCTTTTGCTGCGGTATATTCACCTGCAAGATTGTTACAACTGTCAAAGCCTGCATTTTCAGGAATGCTCCATTCTACGTTAAAAACAGCAGAGAAATTATCGTTAGTTTCAGTAACGACAACATCCGTTAAAGTTGCAATGGTTAGGTTTGAAGTTCCAGCGTAGAAATTTAAATCAACACTAGAAACAGTTCCAGAATCTTCATTCAGAACATAAGAACCATAAATTGTTTGAGAGTTTCCATCGACTACAAACCCCATGATATAATCTTCATCATTAAACTCAAGGTAGCTAAAGGTACATGTGTTTGCTACTCCTCTTGAAGTATTAGAGAAATTCCATTTTCCGTAAATAATTTTTTTAGCTTCAACAGCTGTTTGTTCTGAGACCGTCCCGGTCGCATCTAAAGTTGTAATTCCATTGGTTGTTTCGACAATAGGGTCTACTGCAACAGGGTCATCACTTCCACAAGCGGTGAATAGTACGATGGCACATAAATAAAGTAAATTTTTCATAATCTTAAAAGTTAAATTTAATTGCAAATATAAAGTAATTTATAGGTTTCTATCTACTTGTAATTTGGTTATTATTGAAATCATTTAAATTAACCCTAAAAAAAGAGGTTGCTTTTTGGGCAGCCTCTTTAATAATAGTTAGGATTCAGAATTTTTATTCTGCACTAAATGAAGATATATAGCCACTTTCAACTTCACCTTCATCTTCTTGATTAGACGAAAATATTGCTTCCATATCGGTTAGAGATTCAATGCTAATAAGTTCATCACCATCTCCTACGTAAAAAGAAGTCTGAGTTTCATCAGACCAAGACCAAGGTTCTGTTATTGCTTTCGTTCCATTTGAGCTTCCATAAAAAACAAACGTATAGGTTCCATAAGCGGAAAAGGTTAGTTTTATTTCGGTTGATGGCGTACAGCCTTCTATATAAATTTCCTCTCCGTAGTTGTCTTCATAATCATAACAAGGATTTTCGTAACATTGATTTGATACATCAACACCATCTTCAGTCATTAAAACAAATGTCCAAGTTGATATTAATTTGGCATGATTAGAATCTGTATCGGAAGGATCGCTTTCATCCATTGGATCTCCTTTGTTTGTGGAATAATCTCCCTCAAGATTATTACAAATCATATACTCAGAATCCTCAGGAATATTCAACTCTATTGTAAATGTAGCATATAGAATCTCGTTTGTTTCGGTAACAACAATATTTGTCAGGGTAGCAATGGTAGTGTCTGACATTTCTAAATTTAAATCCACACTCGTCACAAACCCGTTAGCATCGGTATTTAATTCATAGGTTCCAAAAACGGCTTCGATTTCTTGGTTTACAGAAAAGCCCATAATGTAATAATCGTCTGTAAACTCAATAAAACTGAAGATACATGTATTCGATGTACCTCTTGCGGTATTAGAAAAATTCCATTTACCGTAAATAGTTTTTTTAGCTTCTTCTGGCGTTTGTTCTGAGACAGTCCCAGTGGCATCTAAAGTCGTAATTCCATTAGTCGTTTCGACAATAGCGTCTACTGAACCATCATCACTTCCACAAGCTGTGAATAACAGGATGGCAGATAAATAAAGTAATTTTTTCATAATCTTAAAAATTTGATTTAGTTGCAAAAGTAAAGTTTTTTTTTAAATGACTCGGTTTAATTGCGATACATCATGCGACCAGCTTGTTTAAAAGTTTAATTAATTTGAAATGATTGAGACGTTTAACAGGGAAAACTACGAACATTCTGGGTTTAATAGAAGTTTTTTAAAAACAAGAAACCCATAACTTTCGTTATGGGTTTCTTAGTGCGGAGAGTAAGGGATTCGAACCCCTGGAGGTGTGACCCTCAACAGTTTTCAAGACTGCCGCATTCGACCACTCTGCCAACTCTCCAATCGGCTGCAAATATAAAAGGCTTTTTAGTTCTAGCAAATACTTTTAGTATTTATTTTCAAAAAATAATAATATCGCTTTTTAAGCATTAATTAAGAAAAACCGTTCGCTATCTACTTTATTATTTTATACTTTTGAAAAAACTTTTATTTATGGATATTATTGAAGCGCTAGAATGGCGCTACGCGACCAAAAAATTTGATTCTGAGGCGATCATCCCAGAAGCCACTATAGAACAGCTTAAACAGGCTTTTAACCTTACTGCAACTTCCTATGGACTTCAGCCAGTTAAGATGTTGTTGATTCGTAATAAAACAACTCTAAGCGAGTTAGTACCTTTATCTATGAATCAATCTCAGGTCGGGCAAGCCTCTCATCTATGTGTGTTTTGTGTCGATATGAGTATTGATGAAGCTTACATTCGAGATTATTTTGAGCGTATCAAATCCATCCGACAAACTCCCGATGCTGTTTTGAGTTCTTTTAGAGACAGTATTATTAGTAGTTTTGATAAAAAATCGGAAGAAGATTTGTTTAATTGGGGCGTCAAACAAGCGTATTTAGCCCTGGGAAATATGCTAACCGTGTGTGCCACTCAAGGCGTAGATGCCTGTCCAATGGAAGGTTTTGATCCCCAACAATACGATCGCTTTTTTAATTTAAAAGATAAAGGCTTAAGATCGGCATTGATTATGCCTATTGGATATCGTGCCGAAGATGACATGTTTAGAACGATGAAAAAAGTGAGAAAACCACTCAACGAATCAATTATAGAATTTAAATAGTAAACTTATGCCTGGATTTGAATTATTTGGTGATGCTGAACGAAAAGAAGTACATGATGTACTTGATAGTGGTGTTTTGATGCGCTATGGATTTGACGGCATGCGTCAGGGGCATTGGAAAGCAAAGGAATTGGAACAAGCCATCCAATCTCGATTTGAGGTGAATCATGCTCAACTTCTTTCAAGTGGAACCGCTGCAGTGAGTTTAGCACTTGCATCGGCTGGCATTGGAGCAGGGGACGAAGTCATTATGCCATGTTTTACATTTGTTGCTAGTTTTGAAGCCATCATCATGTTGGGAGCCACGCCAATTATTGTTGAGATTGATGACACCCTGACTTTAGACATCGATGCAGTAAAAGCCGCTGTCACGCCAAAAACCAAGGCGATCATGCCAGTGCATATGTGTGGAAGTATGGCCAATCTAAATGCGCTTAAAGTCATTTGTGATGCACACAACTTAATACTAATTGAGGATGCCTGTCAAGCAATAGGAGGGACCTACGATGGAAAAGCGCTGGGAACTATTGGCGATTTGGGCTGTTTTTCGTTTGACTTTGTAAAAACCGTGACTTGTGGAGAAGGCGGCGTTGTCATTTCTAACAATAAGAAGTATTATACAAATGCCGACCATTATTCCGATCATGGTCACGATCATGAGGGATCAGATAGAGGGGCCGAAACACATCCTTTTTTAGGGTATAACTTTCGGGTCTCCGAATTAAATGCAGCCGTTGGTTTAGCACAATTTCGACGCCTAGACGATTTTATTGCAATTCAAAAAAAGCATTATACAATTATTAGAAATGAATTATCTAACATAGAAGGGCTTACTTTTAGAACCGTTCCAGAAGGAGGCGAAGAAAGTTATGCATTTTTAAACTTCTTTTTAGAGGATCTAGACACGGCCCGAAAGGTGAGTCACTCGTTTAAAGATAATGGAATCGATGTTTGTTTTCATTACTTCGATAACAATTGGCATTACATTCGTAAATGGGACCATCTAACAACTCAAAAATCGTTATTTCCTTTAAGCAAAGAATTGAAAGAAGGCTTGTCGTATTTGAAAGGTAAAACGTTTGAAAAGTCAGATCATTTTATTGGTCGAAACATTTCGTGTTTGATCAAATTATCTTGGACCGAAGCAGAAGTCATTCAAAGAGCCAAAACTATGGCTGCACTTATTCGAGAATCGATTGCTTAGTAGTTGATATATTCTACAATTTCTAAACCATAGCCGATCATTCCAACGCGTTTTTTTTGTTCGCTGTTTGAAATCAGTCCTAGTTTGTGAATATTTAGATCGTGAAGGATTTGCGCGCCAATTCCAAAATCTTTAGAATCCATTCCAATACTTGGTGCTTTAGTGACCGTTCCTGCTCTCTGGGTATTTTTCACGATATCCAATCGTTTTAAAAGATTGGCAGGTTGAATACTCTGATTGATAAATATAATAGCGCCTTTTCCATGCTTATTAACAAGCTTAAACATGCCGTCGAGTTGTTGGTCGGCATTATTAGTCAGCGTTCCTAAAATATCATTATTAACAAGGGTAGAGTTAATTCGTGTTGGCACCGTTTCGTCTGGACTCCAAGTACCTTTAGTTAAAGCAATATGAACCGCATCATTTGTCGTCTGTTGATACGCTCTTAATCTGAAATCGCCAAAGCGTGTTTCAATTTGAAAATCTTGTTTTTTCTTAATTAAAGAATCGTGTTCCATTCGGTAGGCCACTAAATCTTCAATCGAAATTATTTTTAAATCAAATTTTTCTGCAACGACTCTTAGTTCAGGCAAACGCGCCATGGAGCCATCGTCATTTAAAATTTCAACTAAAATTCCAGCAGGTTGGAATCCCGCCAAACGGGCTAAATCAACAGCGGCTTCCGTATGACCTGTCCGGCGAAGTACGCCTCCATTTTTTGCTTTTAAAGGGAAGATATGACCAGGACGTCCTAAATCGTGAGGTTTGGTGGTTGAATCAACCAAAGCTTTGATCGTTTTTGAACGATCTGAGGTAGAAATTCCCGTCGTACATCCATTCCCAATCAAATCCACAGAAACGGTAAACTGTGTGTTGTGTAATACCGTATTATTTTGAACCATCATATTAAGATCCAATTCATCACATCGGGTTTCTGTGAGTGGGGCACAGATCAAGCCACGACCGTGTAAGGCCATGAAATTGATCATTTCGGGAGTTACTTTTTCAGCGGCTGCAATGAAATCGCCTTCATTTTCTCTATTTTCATCATCAACAACCACAACTACTTTTCCGAGTCGAATGTCATTTATAGCATCTTCAATACTATTTAATTCCGTTTTTCCTTGTGTAGGTTGTTCTGTAATTGACATGCTTATTTTTTTTTGTAAATATATTATAACTAATCTATTCCTTAAGTAATTTTAGATAAATCTTCCGTCATTTTCTTGCTAAAATAGATTCGATATAGAACAAATAACGGCAGTCCTAATAGAATGAAAACAACCGAATTGGTCATGAAATTTTTCTTTAAAAGTGTATAGAAATTAGATTGATTCATCACTGTTTTTTTGAATAACATTAAAAAGAGAATCGTGGCTATTGATGCCACAATAATCAAAATTGGACCTACAGTAGGAAATCCGTTGTTATTTAATATGGAGCCTCCCAAGCCAAATACGACCATTACAAAATAGAGAACGACAGCTAGTTTAGAGTTTTCTTTAAAATCGGTTAAATGACGTATACCCGTTTCATATTTTTCATTTAAAAGTTGACCACTCATTCTAAGTTCTAGTTCACTAATCCCTCTATCTTTTAGATGTCCTAAAGCTACAGATTTGTAGTTGTAAGAAAGCCCAAATTGGCGGTAATTTTTAACAATGTCGATGAGTTGTTCGTTGCTAGATCGTTCTAATTCATCACTGTTTTCAGAGGATGAAGACGCAAGAGTTAAAACCTCTTTATTGGTGTTGACACTGTTTATGAGAGGAATTAAGATACTATCAAAATCAACCAACGCTCGATCTTTTGTGGCTCTGTTTGTGAGATAAATACTAAAAGGGAGTACGATTAAAGTGGACAGCCATGTTGCAAAAACAGGGTCCAAACTACTATCTTCCGCACTATTTTTGGCAAACAACCCGATGAAATGATAGGTTAAAAAGATGAGTATCGCAATGATAAGTGGGAGTCCAATCCCCCCTTTTCGAATTAAAGCACCTAGTGGTGCTCCAATGAAAAATAAGATGATACACGAAAATCCTAAAACAAATTTATCATGCATTGAAATAATGTGTTTATTTATATTTACTTCAGACAGTAAGAGTGATTTTGATTTAATTTTAAGATCATCCTTAGCCGATTTAATAGAATTAAGTGCGATATCGAGTAATTGAATGGCCTTTTTCTCTGAAAACAACTCGAGTATGACAAACTCCTTTTGTATTGAATCAACTTCTTTTACGTTGTAAGCGATATTTAAATTTTGTGTATTAGAACGGTCCAGCATCTTTTTAGAAAACCCTTCTAGGACTTTATCTTTTGTTATATTAAGAGAGTCAATAGTAGTGCTAAGGTCACGTACCCCGAGCATCGTATAACGTTTAGACGATTGTTTGTCTTCATAGTCAATATCGTTAAACTGAGACACGTCAATATTGATGATATATTTGTCAAACGTACTTTTTGCCTGTGGCTTATTTTTGGTGCGCTTGATATAGTTTTTAGGTTGAAGCTCGTCATAAAAATTCCCATCAATCAATACTAACTGAAGGATATCTGAGTTCTCATTACTAATAAATTGTCCAGTGTTCGATTTGATAACTGTATTGTTGACATTAGAATTCCCTTTTTTCTGATGAATAATCACATCTCTTAAAAAAGAACCATTTTCACCACTTTTTTCGGCAACCTTAATATTGATGCCATCGAGTTGATTAAATTGCCCTTCGGCGATCGCCATCGCAGGTTTGACCTTTGCTATATTTTTCCTCAGATTGTAAAAGCTATATTCTGCGGCAGGAATGACGTTATTGGCAAAGAAAAAACTAATTACTGCAAGGAATACAATAAACATACTTAAGCTCTTCATGGCTCTTTGCAGTGAGATTCCAGTAGATTTCATGGCCGCAAACTCATAGTTTTCGGAAAACCCACCAAACACCATTATTGAGGCTAATAGAATGGTAAGTGGGAGTACCAGTGCTACAATTCGAGGTGAAACATAGAGTAAAAACTTCAGTATGACCACAATTTCTAATTCTTTTCCAGCGAGTTCAGAAATATAAACCCAAACAGATTGTAACAAAAAAATCATCATCAGTATCAAAAAGACACTGAAAAATGTTTTCAAAAAAGTGGTTAATATGTAGCGGTCTAAGAGTTTCAATACAAATTCCTAATCTAAGTTATTGATGTAAAAATCATCATATTTTGATGCATCAAAGGTAAATAAGGTTTCGGACAAAGGTTGATTTGTTTTAAAAGAATTTACAGTTAAAATGGTTTTGGTACTGTTGGCACCAATTTCTATAAGTCGGTACACATGTTGGGTATTGATGTCAATACCTAACAAAACATATTCAATTTCGGAAGTACTGTCAATCGGATCCAATCGGATGTATTGAATTTTGCGGCCTTGGATGTTTTGAATGATGTCCATTTTATAATTATATCCCTTTTCATAGAAAGTCAACATTTTACTTGGAGTGATGGTGTTATCATCACCGCTATTAAAGCTCGAAATGGTGACTTCTTCATCCTCGGGACTGATGGTGTAAAGCGATTGCCCATCAAATAAGCGTTTGATTCCCAAAATATTTAGAGAATATTTTTCGTCAGATAATGTGATATTACCTCGTGTTTCTTGATGAATATTTTCTTCAGAATTTTCTAAAACATATTTAAATTCCAAAACCATATTATCATAGCTTTTAACTTTGGCACTTACAGCTTCCAATAGCGTTTGCGCTTCTGGTTCACGATTTTGAGCCAGACCGATGGTCCAACTAAATACACATATAATGGTTACTAATAGTTTCATAATTTTTAACTGCTTTGTTCTTGATCTAAAAATTGATTTAAGGCGATGATGTCAGGAATCAATACTTGTCGTGCTTTGCTACCTTCAAAATTCCCTACAATACCTGCGGCTTCTAATTGATCGATTAAGCGGCCCGCACGATTATAACCCAATTTTAATTTTCGTTGTAATAATGATGCAGACCCTTGTTGTGCATTGACAATCACTTCCGCTGCTTCTCTAAACAATTGATCTCTTTCGTTGATATCATTATCAAGACTTGTGCCAGAATCTTCACTGATGTATTCAGGTAAAATATAAGCCTCTGGATACGCTTTTTGCGAACCAATATATTCGGTAAGTTTTTCCACCTCAGGGGTATCCACAAATGCACACTGAATACGAACCATGTCATTTCCTTGGGTGTATAATAAATCTCCACGACCAATTAATTGATCGGCACCCGAACTGTCTAAGATGGTACGAGAATCTATTTTAGAAGTCACACGAAACGCAATACGCGCTGGGAAATTTGCTTTGATAATTCCTGTAATCACATTTACCGACGGTCGTTGTGTCGCAATAATAAGGTGAATTCCAATGGCTCTTGCCAACTGTGCTAAACGTGCAATTGGTGTTTCCACCTCTTTACCAGCCGTCATAATCAAATCTGCAAATTCATCGACGACCAACACGATATAAGGTAAAAACTTATGCCCGTCATTCGGATTCAATTTACGCGCCTTAAATTTATCGTTATATTCTTTGATATTTCTACAAAATGCATTTTTGAGCATCTCATACCGATTGTCCATCTCAATACATAATGAATTCAGAGTATTGATTACTTTTTTATTATCGGTAATAATGGCTTCTTCGCTGTCTGGGAGTTTAGCGAGGTAATGGCGTTCAATTTTATTAAATAAGGTCAGCTCCACTTTTTTAGGATCTACCAACACAAACTTCACTTCTGCAGGATGTTTTTTATAGAGTAATGAGGTGAGGACGGCATTTAATCCAACGGATTTCCCTTGACCTGTAGCACCCGCCATTAAAAGGTGAGGCATTTTCGCCAAATCGACGACAAAGGTTTCATTGCTGATATTTTTACCTAAGGCTATCGGAAGTTCCATCTCTGATTGTTGAAACTTCTGAGATGCAATCACCGAATGCATAGACACAATGGTTGAATTTTTATTTGGAACTTCGATACCAATGGTACCACGTCCAGGAATTGGTGCAATGATTCGAATGCCTAAAGCCGACAGGGACAATGCAATATCGTCTTCTAAGTTTTTAATTTTCGAAATCCGAACGCCCGCTTCTGGAATAATTTCATAGAGGGTGACCGTGGGTCCAATCGTAGCTTTGATACTGGCAATGCCAATTTTGTAGTTGTTGAGTGTTTCAACAATCTTATTTTTATTTTCTTCGAGTTCTTCTTGATTAATGGTAATTCCTTCTGTATCGTATTTTTTTAGAAGGTCTAAAGAGGGGAATTTAAATTTAGAGAGTTCTAAAGTTGGATCGACTTCTCCAAAATCTTCCACCAATTTAGCGGCTAGATTATCTGTTTCAGAAACTTCTTCCTCGGAAATTTCAATTTCCATTTCAAGGTCTTCTTCAATTACGTCATCAACCATTTCGATGTCCTCAACTTCAGGAATTTCAACTTCCATATCGACATCTAAACTAGAGTGCTTAGAAATCGTTGGTTCTAAGTTTTCAAGGGGCATTTCGAAAGACGATTTTATAGACTCGGTATTATCATCATAAATAGAATCTGAATCAGATAGTTCCGATTCAAGTTCTTTTTTGGTTTTCGCAAACAAGGCTCCGATTTGTTGTGGAGTCACTTTGAATCGGATGGCGATATAAGAAATCATTAAAAACACCAATACCAGAGCCGTTCCAATTTTTCCGATATAATCTTGAGAAAAAAGATTTAGTTCATAACCAATAATACCGCCCAAACTTGGGAAGTTCTCAAAGGCAAATCCAAACAAAGCAGCAGACCAAATAATAATTAATGTGCCCCAAAACCAATTTCGAAATAACCGTTTACCAGAAGAATTAGACACCACCGAAACTCCTGAAAGGAAAATTAAACCCGAGACTAAAAAGGATGCAATTCCAAATCCTTTATAAATGAGAAGATGACTCACCCAAGCCCCAACTTTACTTAACCAATTATTGGCACTTACGCCACGGCTTGTAAAGTCGCCTAAAACACTTTGGTCACTTTGTCCTGTAAAAAGATAGGAGAGAAGCGCTATAAATAAGAGAATCCCTAGAATGATCAAAAAACTCCCCAGCACCAATCGTTGTGAATTGTTGAGGGTGAATTGAGGGATTGAAAATCGTTTTTGGGGTATTGTTTTTTTGGACGTTTTGGCCATTGCTGTATCGACGGTTTTAACAAAAATACAAATTACTTGCGTTTATTCTATAACACTAGGTATTTTGTTTTAAATTTAATCGTAATTAGCAGATTTTGAGACTGTTTTCTGTGTAGTATATTTGTGATTGTTTCACAAATAATGGAAGTTCCGTTTTTACGATATGGAATTCATTAATTAAATCTTTTCATTTCTGTATCCCTTGAAAACCCATTTAGAAAGAGGAATAAAATAAATTGAACTTAAAATTTATTTAAAATTATTGAATCTTTCATCTTTTAGCATCATTTTTGCTATCGTATTATAAACCTTAAATTGTATTCAATTGAAAAAGCTATTTAAAATCCTTGGTATTTCGTTGTTGGTCGTTCTTTTAATCTTAATAGCAACGCCCTTTCTGTTTCAAAGTAAAATTAAAGAATCCGTTAAAACGGTATTAAACGATGCGGTCCATGCACACATTGATTTTGAAGATGTTAACTTAAGTCTTATAAGCAGTTTTCCCCAAGCAAATGTGGCCGTTCATAATTTAAAAGTCATCAATCAAAAGCCTTTTGAAGGCGAAACGTTAGCAACGGTTAAATTGATCTCATTTGAAATGCCCATAATGGAATTATTTAAATCGGCAGATGAGGGACCAATTGTGGTAAATTCAATTGCGATTGACGAAGCCCTTATCGCTATTAAATCAGATCAATCAGGAAACACCAATTATGATATTGCTAAAGAATCTGAAAGTACGACCCCAGAAACTGAGGCTGTCAATGCGGGCTTTGAATTTAATATTGACCATTACTCGCTTACCAATAGTGCCATTAGTTATCAAGATGAAGCCTCAAAGACTTTTGTGGAGTTATCAGAGCTAAACCACTCTGGAACCGCTGCTTTTTCAACGAAAGTTTCGGAGTTAAATACAACCACAGAAACACGTGTTAGTTTTGCCATAGATAGTGTCAATTATTTAAACAAGACGTCCATAAAGTTAGATGCGCTCCTAGATTTAGATTTAAAGAATAACAAATATACGTTTAAAGACAACAAAGCCTATATCAACCAATTACCATTAGAGTTTAATGGCTTTGTTAAGCTATTGGACGACAGTCAGGAAATTGACATCAGTTTTAAAAACTCAAGTTCATCTTTCAAAGATTTCCTTGGATTGATGCCCGAAGCGTATTCAAAAAGCATCGAGGGTGTGTCCACAACAGGGAGTTTTAGTGTGGATGGATGGGTCAAAGGATTGGTCACCGATACCACAATTCCGAGGATGGATGTGCGGATTGTTTCAAACAATGCTTCTTTTAAATATCCAGACCTTCCTAAAGGAGTGGAAGCCATTTCGATCGACGCAAGTCTAAAAAATGATTCTGGAAATGCCGATGACACCTATGTGAGTATTAAAGATTTAAAATTTAAAATCGATGAGGATGAATTTAAAACCTCGGCCAGCATTAAAAACATGTCCACAAATATGTTGGTAGATGCCACGATTGATGGGACTTTAAATTTGGCAAACATCACCAAAGCCTATCCCATTGAATTAGAGCATGAATTAAGCGGGCTTTTAAAAGGGAAATTGAAGACTGTTTTTGATATGAATGCCATTGAAACGAATGCCTATGAACGCACCAAAAATAATGGAGCTATTTCAATCACCGATTTTATTTTCTCCTCTGAGGATATCGTCAATCCAATTAATATTTCGAAGGTTGACATTCAATTTAAGCCTGGAATTGTAACGCTACAGTCCTTTGCAGCCACCACAGGAACTAGTGATCTGGCCGCTACAGGTACCATCAACAATTTATTGGGATTCCTTTTAAGTGATCAAACACTTCAAGGTAATTTTAAGGTTAACTCTAACTCCTTTGCGGTGAGTGATTTTATGGTAGAAGGCGGTGCAGAATCCACTCAAACAGAACCCACAGAATCTTTAAAAATCCCTGCTTTTTTAGACTGTATTATTATGGCTGATGCAAAAACGGTTCTCTATGATAATTTAACGCTTCAAGATGTGAAAGGAACAGTTATTATTAAAGACGAAAAAGCAATTTTAAAAAATATGTCTTCAAGAATTTTTGAGGGTAATTTAACCATCAACGGGACCGTCAACACACAAAACGAGACGCCCACGTTTGATATGGATCTCGGGATTGATCGTTTTAATATTTCACAATCATTCAACGATTTAGAAATGTTAAAAAGTATCGCGCCCATCGCCAAAGCATTGCAAGGAAAACTAAATAGCACCTTTAAAATTTCGGGCGATTTATCGAATGATTTCACCCCTCAATTAAACTCCATCACAGGGGATGCCTTTGCGGAATTATTAACCACCAAAGTGGAGCCTAAAAATGCCGCCGTTTTTGATAAATTACAAGGCGCTTTATCGTTTGTAGATTTTGATCAATTGGATTTAAAAGATCTCAAAACTAAGCTTAATTTTAAAAATGGAAAGGTGAATGTCAGTCCGTTCGATATCACTTATGAAGATATCAAAATTACAGTTTCTGGTGCCCATAGTTTTGATAATAAGATGGGGTATGAGGCTGTTTTTGATGTCCCTGCAAACTATTTTGGAACTGAAGTGAATAGTTTAATCGCTAAAATTAACAGTGATGAAGCCAACAATCTGACCATTCCCGTCACAGCCTCGATTGGAGGGAGTTTTACAAGTCCTACCGTATCCACCGATTTAACCAGTGGGGTTACCAATTTAACCAAACAACTGGTCGAAATTCAAAAACAAAAATTGATTAATCAAGGGACAAACGAAATCAAAGATGCGATTGGAGGTCTTTTAGGGGGTGATCCCAAACCCAATAATGCCGTTAAAGACGTATTGGGCGGTTTGCTAGGAGGGACGTCAAAAAAAGACTCAACGACTACCGAATCTAAAAACCTTGTTAAAGACGTTCTTGGAGGATTCCTTGGCGGGAAGAAAAAGAAATAGGCTAGGGGTGACTGAACTACATTATGAACTTACATAGGTTTTAAATCAACTAGTAAAAGAGATTTCGCAGGATTATGGTAATAGTTCTTGTTTAGTTCCTCTAAAATTAATGATTTCAATACTCTTTTCTCTAGGATTTATTCTATAAATGACATAATTATTTTTATCAACTAATCCTTTGCGAACATTTTTATAGTTTCCTGCTGCGGGATAGATTTTCGGGTATTTACTTATTCGATTTAAAAGGTTTTTTAGATTTTGTTCTAAATTAAGAATTTCCATTACTGTCCACTCTTCCTCTAAAAACGCTATAACTTTATCTAAACCTTTTTCAGCTTGTGGGGTCCAAACGATTTTTAATGCCATTTATCAAAACGTTCCATTACAGTTTCACTAGCGGTATAATTCCCTTTGTCAGCTTGGGTTAATCCAGTTTTGATTTCCTGCTGCTCTTCTTTAGACATTTCACTCCACCAATCTTCATGATCATCTTCAAAAACTTTTTTAATTTTTGCGAGAAGACTTTCTTTTTGTGTTTGCAACAAAAGATGCATCAGTTCTAATTTTGTGGTTTCAACACTCATAATCTCAATTATTATAGGACAAAGATAATTATTTATTTCATTCACTAATTTACAAATTTTATTTTTAAAAAATGGACGAACCCTGTTTATGCTTTAAATCTTTCTTTGTCGTAAGTGTCACGCTTGTGTCGTTTCACAAACTCAAACAAATAGTTATCTTATTATATTATCTACTCATTTTTATTTTTTATGTTCTTTTTTCTAACCAGTTTCAAGTAAAAGATGTTGGCGCTATCTTAGGGGTTTTATACTCCAAATTGATTTAAATGGTGATCGATATGTTTATAAAACATATTATTCCATCCCTTAGTTAGCTTTCCAAATGAGTGTGATTTTCTTCCATTAAAATAATTTTCACCAAGATTTTGAGTTTTCTTAAGGTATTCAATTAGTAATTTTTTCTCTTTTTCAAAATCCCTTTCGTTTGGAATAATCAAAACGCCCAAAAACCTTAAAAAAATTATTTAATCAATTATAGTTTTTGATTACTTTTTGGAAGGAAGAAAAAGAAATAAGATTAGAACACTAAATTTAATCATAGGTCAAGACTAAAAAAATCGCCATAGAATTACTTCCTGACGATTTTTATTTAACTAAATCTAGTAACCATACTAATTTTTCATCACTCGCTTCGTAATTGTATATAATGTTGTAATCGTTATAGTGTACTAGGCAAACTTCAAATATTATATTGAGTGGACTAAAAACGTCATTTAATTGGGAAATTGACAAAGATAAATCAGCTTTACTTAAGCCACCATTTCTTATAGAGTTTCTTATAATGTGTGGAGCTGATTTTATCTATCGTTATAGTCCTATTATTGTTCCTTAATCATATCTAAATTTAATTGATGGCCATCAGGATTGTTTCCAATGAGTTTCATTGAATCAGTTTGAATGGATGTTATTGTATAAAATACAGTGTTTTTTTTAGTCTCATTAAACAAAGAATACTCCTGATAAAAATAAAGACGAATTTCTTCATTTTCTTTAATTAGTTTCCATGTTAAAATGCTAGATTCCTGGCTTTCACTCTGCCAATTTGAATTATCCATATTCCAATACCGTGGTAAATATGTTCCGTTGTTCAATAGTTCTAACCCCTGTTCGTAGTTCCATAGAATATCACTACTTCCTTCAATTTGTAAATCCCATTTTCCTTCTACATTTGGAAGATCTATTGTATCATTATCTTGACAAGACGTTAATGATATTATAATTGCGAATAATAGATTGTTAATTTGTGACATATTCTTTAATTTATTGGATAATTATTTTCTTTGTATAGGTATTTCCATTATTTGACTTAACTTTAATAATAAAAATTCCCTTTTCCCATATTCTTAAATTAATGTACGGAATATCTTCGTATAATATTTCCCTACTGATGACAAGTTGTCCCTTCAAACTATAAATTTCAATTGTCCCTCTAAATTCACTTACTGTTGAATCTTCAACTAAATAGTCACTTTTGTAATCTATTTTTTCCAAGTATTCCCACGAATATTTAGAGCTGCTTTTAATACATCTTTTTGACTGATTTGCCCGATTAATTTCCCATTTTCCACGACTGGGAAACGTCTTCTTTTAGAGTTGATGAATTTGGTCGCTGCATCAAAAATATTCATATCCTTGTCAATGGTATCCACATTGGTGATCATTTTTTTGGCCACCGTATTGTCGCTATCAGAAGGCATATTGTAATATTTACTTTCAGAAATATGTTTGATACAGTCCGTTTCAGAAATAATACCAATCAATTCATTCTTATCGTTGATGACTGGTCCTCCAGATATTTTATGGGCGATTAATAGATGAATCACATCATCTAAAGAATCGTCGGGATTAAAGGTGATTAATTTTTTAGTCATATAATCGGATACTAAAAATTGTGCGCTTTTAGCACCTTGAGAGACCTCTCTTTTTCCTTGAAAACTTTTAAACCCCATAATTTATTGTTTTAGTTAGACTTAAAGTTACTCATTTTTAAATATTTAAAATCATTAATTTGATTTTAATTTCTTTAATGTGATCGATTTACTTAATAAGTGATGATCCCAAGTATGAAATGCTTTTTATTAGAAATAAAAAAAAATGGTTATGAAGACGAGCATAGGGGCATCGCATCGGTATAAATGTATAAAAAAAAACAATACATTTTTAAATAATTGTATTTTTGTGTCATTATGGATTCAATCACTCAAATTGTATTAGGTGCCGCTTGTGGCGAAGCCGTTCTCGGAAAAAAAATAGGCAATCGGGCTTTGTTGTTTGGGGCGATTGGTGGCACTATTCCAGATTTGGATGTGTTTATTGGAAAATTGCTGTTCAATAATGAAATTGATGCGATGGCCTTTCATCGCGGATTTATGCATTCATTTCTGTTTGCTATTTTGGCGGCCGTTGGATTTGGAATGTTGGTCTTTTGGATTTATAACCGTGGAAAACGCTTTGGCATGACCACTCAAAAGGAGTGGATGTGGTTGTTTTTTGCATCCATTTTCACACATCCAATTTTAGATTCGTTCACAGCGTATGGCACTCAATTGTTTGCGCCGTTTTCTAACTATCGAGTGGCGTTTAATAACATATCGGTTGCTGATCCTACGTACACGCTCCCGTTTTTGATCGCTTTAATTGTGGTGATGTGTTTCAAGCGAACCTCAACGAAGCGTCGTTTGTTTTTACAGATAGGGCTAGGAGTGAGTTCGTTATACATGCTGTTAACGTTAGTGAATAAATACCATGTAAATGGAGTGTACAAACAGTCTTTGGCAGATCAGAAAATTGAGTATTTACGGTTTCAAACTCAACCCACGATTTTAAATAATATCTTATGGTACGGAACTGCTGAAACCACTGAGGCGTATTATGTTGGGTTTTATTCGATTTTAGATGCCGAAGCAACTGTCAGTAAATGGCACAAACTACCTAAAAATCATGATTATATTGAAGGTATGCCCAAAGATTTAGAAACCTTGGCTTGGTTTAGTAGTGGGTTTTATAACCTGAATGAAACAGCCGATCCCGACACGTTTTTATTTAAAGATTTACGCTATCCATTGATGGACGAAAGCGATCCAAATTCTTCAGTTTTTAAATTTACCATTACTAAAAAAGGAGACCGTTGGGAAGCGGCACCGTTTTATGCGTCCGATGTTTCCTCGGATGCATTAGATTCTTTTTGGACCCGTCTAAAAGGGATTTAAGATAAAATTCCGACTGTTTTCATGCAGGCTTTCATCTTTTGATACGTTCGTTCGATGTCATTATCCAACCCAATTGAAAACCGAATCAGGCCTTCACCCAGTCCCATTTCTTTTTGTTCGTCTTCTGGGATTTCCGATGACGTAGAACTTCCTGGCGCACTAAACAAAGTTTTATGAAATCCTAAACTCACGGCCAAATACCCTAAATTTTCTTTTTGCATGAGCTCCATTAACGCATTGGCTTTTTCCAGACTTCCAGCATCAATGGTCATCATGCCACCAAAACCGTATTCTGAATGCATCATCTGTTTAAAAATAAGATGAGATGGATGAGATTCTAAACCAGGGTATACTGTTTTTAGTCCGTCTTTTTCAAATCTTTCGGCTAAATACAGGGCGTTTGCACTGTGTTGTTTGATTCGGATGTGAAGCGTTCGAAGGTTTTTTAAAATGGATGCAGACACACGGCTGTCCATGGTGGAACCAAATAACATGCCAGCGCCATCAATAACGCTTCTTAAACGGTCAATCATTTCTTGCGTACCGCAAACGACACCACCCACCGTATCACTAGAGCCATTGATAAATTTGGTTAAACTATGAATCACAATATCCGCTCCTAAGGTTTTTGGTGAAATAGATAAAGGTGAAAACGTATTATCCACGACTAATTGTAAGTTGTGTTTTTTTGCAAGTTTAGAAAGCCCTTCAATGTCAGCAACTTCCAAGAGAGGATTACTCACCGATTCACAGTACAATACTTTTGTGTGTGGAGTAATGGCAGCTTCGACGACCGCTAGTTTGGTAATATCAACAAAGCTTGTTTGAATGTTGAGTTTGGGTGTAAAGTTTTTTAGAAATGCATAGGTACCTCCGTATATTGTACGACTCGAAACCACATGATCACCTGCTCCACAAAGTTGCATAAGTACCGCTGTAATGGCGCCCATTCCAGATCCAAAAACATTGGCGGTTTTGGTAGCTTCCATCGCTGCAAGGGCTTCCCCTAAGTATAAGTTAGAGGGCGTTGTGTGCCGTGCATATAAATGACAGCCGTCTGAGTTGCCTTCAAAAGTATCAGACATGGTTTTGGCAGACATAAAGGTAAAGGTCGTTGCATCTGAAATAGAGGGGTTGATGCCTCCAAATTCTCCAAAATATTGTAAGTCTTGTATGTTGTTTGCGGGTTTGAAAGCCATGATTGGTTAGATTGATTAGTCCTTCAAAGTTGATGAAATTTAGAATTATAAACAATAACTATCTTTATTTGCAATAAATAAATCTAAGTATTGACTTATATATAGATGAAAAATTTATATTTTTGAATTAATATTTATAGAATCAGAAATTTAATCAAAATGAAATTAGACACGATCGATACACAACTGTTGAATTTTCTTCAGGAGGATGCAAAACAAACTAATAAAGAGCTGTCTGCTAAACTAGACATGTCGGTCACAGCCGTATACGAACGCATTAAAAAGCTCGAAAAGGCGGGAGTTATTGATAAATACGTTGCGTTGGTTAACAAACAAAGTGTTGGAAAAGCTTTTGTGGCATTTTGCCATATAAAATTGGTTAAACATTCGCAAGAATTAGTCAATCAATTTGAAAAAGAAGTGGCCACTATTGACGAAGTTTTAGAAGCCTACCACCTGAGTGGTGATTATGATTATTTATTGAAAGTCCACGTAGAAGATATGGCGTCTTTTCGAAAATTTATGGTCAGTAAACTCACAAATATTGATCATATCGGTAGTAACAATAGTATGTTTGTGATTTCTGAAGTAAAACATACCACAGCTGTCAATATTTAGCCATCAAATTATTCTTCCATTGAATATATGTTTGTACTTTTGTTTAAATTAAAAAATAAATTATTATGAAATCATATGATGTTGCTATCATAGGATCTGGGCCTGGCGGCTATGTCGCTGCCATCCGTTGTGCTCAATTAGGAATGAAAACCGCAATTATTGAAAAATATGCCACTTTAGGGGGCACTTGTTTAAATGTTGGGTGTATTCCAAGTAAAGCTTTACTCGATTCATCGCACCACTACGAAGATGCCGTAAAGCATTTTGAAACCCATGGAATTGAAATTCCAGGCGAAATCAAAATCAACCTTGAAAAAATGATTGGTCGAAAGCAAGCTGTTGTGGATCAAACTACTGGAGGAATTGATTTTTTAATGACCAAAAATAAAATTGATGTTTACCATGGAATGGGCGCTTTTAAAGATGCCACTCACATTACCATTAGTGGCGAATCTAACGAAGAAATTGAAGCTAAATATAGCATCATAGCAACCGGAAGTAAGCCAACGACCTTGCCATTTGCAACGGTTGATAAAGAATGTATCATCACTTCTACGGAAGCCTTGAAATTAAAAGAAATCCCAAAACACCTAATTATTATCGGTGGGGGAGTCATCGGCTTAGAATTAGGTCAAGTCTATAAACGACTGGGATCTGAAGTGACGGTCATCGAATATATGGACCGCATTATACCAACCATGGATGCTGGCTTGTCTAAAGAACTAAATAAAGTTTTTAGAAAGCAGAAATTTAACATCAATGTTTCTCACAAGGTCACTTCTGTCAAACGTAATGGAGATGAAATTACCGTAATTGCAGAAAACAAAAAAGGCGACCTAGTTGAATTTAAAGGGGATTATTGTTTAGTATCTGTTGGTCGTAGCCCTTATACCGCTGGATTAAATGCTGAATCTGCAGGTGTAAAGTTAACCGACCGTGGACAAGTAGAAGTAAACGGACATTTACAAACGTCTGCATCTAATATTTATGCTATTGGTGATGTCATCAAAGGAGCCATGTTGGCGCACAAAGCCGAAGAAGAAGGGGTGTTTGTCGCCGAAACTATCGCAGGTCAAAAACCACATATCGATTATAATTTAATTCCTGGTGTTGTATATACATGGCCAGAAGTTGCTTCTGTCGGAAAAACAGAAGAACAGCTAAAAGAAGCAGGTATTGCCTACAAAACAGGCCAGTTTCCAATGCGTGCATTGGGACGTAGTCGTGCTAGTATGGATCTAGATGGTTTTGTTAAAATACTAGCCGATAAAACCACTGATGAAGTCCTAGGCGTTCATATGATAGGTGCGCGTTGTGCCGATTTAATTGCAGAAGCCGTTGTGGCGATGGAATTTAGAGCGTCTGCTGAAGATATTTCAAGAATGTCACATGCACATCCAACTTTTGCAGAAGCCATTAAGGAAGCTGCTTTAGCCGCTACTGAAGATCGAGCACTGCACATCTAAGAATTCTTTCCTATATTTTATAAACCCTCCTTAATGGAGGGTTTTTTTGTTTTTAATCATTTTTTTTTCTCGTATATACCTTAATAGTTATTATTTTTTAATATATTTAACTAGTTGACTGACAGTGTTTTGTATAAGTAATTTATGAAATAGTTAAACAAAACTTTTATTAACAGATTTGAGACATATCAAAAATGCCCCAATGATAATACCCAAACCTAACTTTGAAAGAAAATTACCTATCAAGTAAACTAACAGATCAAGCGTTAGTGGATTTAATTATAACTACGGAAAATCCTGCATTGTTTAAAATTTTGTACGAGCGTTACAGCCAAATGGTTTTAAATAAGTGTATGAGCTTTTCAAAAAATAGCCAGGAAGCTGAAGATCTTTGTCAAGATATATTTTTAAAACTACTCGATAAAATTTCTACTTTTAATGGAACTTCCAAATTTTCTACATGGCTATACGCATTCACTTTTAACCATTGCGTAAATCATTACCATAGAAATAAGTTTAATAAGTTTGAGAAAAATGCGGCTAATATTGAGCAAATGTGTGATGAATTTATCAGCCAATCCAATGAAGAGGACTTTAGTAAACTTCTTAAATTAGAAAAATTAAAAGAAGCCATGAACATGATTTCTGTTCATGACAAGCAAATTTTGATCTTAAAATACCAAGAGTTCAAGAGCATCAAAGAATTAGTCGTCTTTTATAATGTTGGAGAAAGTGCAATCAAAATGAGATTAAAACGCGCAAAAGAAAAGCTATTAACCGTTTATAACAACTATCAGTACGAGGCTGCAATTTAGTCTCTATTTTTTATTGCGTTTATTATAATTTTTATCGCCTCTTGTTTGCGGTTTTTTATATTTTTTAGCAATAACGAACTTGTAAGAACCCCCTAGATTTTCCTTCTTATTTTTATCTTTTTTATCATGAAATGCTGGGCCAGGCGCATCTTCATCCGTTTGTTTATGCGGATTGTAATGTTCTCTTATTTGAGGTCGCTCTTCTTCGATGAGTTCATTTGAAATTTCGACAGTATCAGGAATGTCTAATGTTTCAATCGTCATTTTCATTAGCGCTTCAATCGCATCCTTATAATCGGTTTCATTTTCTTTAGAAAGAAGTAAACTCGTGCCTTTTCGTTTCGCACGCCCGGTTCGACCGATTCGGTGCATATAATTTTCAGGATATTCTGGCGTGTCAAAATTGATCACATGAGATACATCATCAATATCCAACCCACGAGCCATAACATCGGTTGCTACTAAAATTCTATTGAATCCATTTCTAAATTGATCGATACTTCGCAAACGATAATTTTGAGTTTTATTGGAATGAATTACACAAGATTCTCCATGGTAAACTTCTTCTAAAGACTCAAATAATCGATCGGCCATCCGTTTGTTAGAAACAAAAATGAGCACGCGATAATAGGCGTCCCGATCGTCCATTAAAAATCGAATCAGATTTACCTTCGTATAATAATTGGGAACCTCATAACGATACTGCACGATATTTTCGAGAGGCGTTCCAGAGAGTGCCACCGAAATACGCTCAGGACTGGTGAAAAAATCGGTAATCAAGGCATCGACATCTGAAGTCATTGTTGCTGAAAACATAATATTTTGGCGACGTTCTGGCAACAAATCAAAAATATTGATGAGTTGGTGTCTAAAGCCCAAATCGAGCATAACATCCACTTCATCAATAACCAGTTTTTGAATGTTTTTTAATTGAAGCACCCGACTGAGTGCCAAATCATACAAACGTCCAGGAGTCGCGACAAGGATGTCTATCCCTTCTGCAATTTGCTGTTTTTGTGTATTAATATTGGTGCCTCCATAGACGCCCAAAACACGGTTATTAGTATAAACGTTGAGCTCTTCTAAGGTATCAACAACCTGAACGACGAGTTCGCGTGTTGGTACTAAAATTAGAATTCGAGGATTTTCTTGATTGGTATATGTTAAGTTTCTAATAAGGGGTAAAGAGTACGCAAGTGTTTTACCGGTCCCTGTTTGTGCAATACCAACCACATCTTTTCCTGCACAAATGACATTAAAAGAGGCTTCCTGAATGGGGGTTGGTTCTACAAATCCTAAATCTTCAAGTGCATTACTTAAAGGAGTCGTTAATTTAAAGTCTTCGAAAGATACCATTGAAAATAATTTGCGACAAAGGTAAGGTATTCTTATAAAGTGACGATTTATTATTTAGATCTGATTAACTTTGTAAAAAAAAATAGTTGCGGCATCACAAAGAAATTAAGATCAGCTCGGAAACAGGCTTTAAAACTCAGTTATTAGCTTGGGCACAACAATTTGAAGAAATTGTTTGGTTGGATTCTAACGACTATTTACAGCCACACAGCAACTACGATGCACTATTGGCAGTCGATGCATTTACCAGCATTCAAACCGATGCAGTCAATGGGTTTTCTAAACTAAAAGAATACCAATCAATTACCAACGATTGGATTTTTGGATACCTTTCCTATGATTTAAAAAATGATGTGGAACCTTTAAAATCACAAAATTTTGACGGCCTTCAATTCCCCGATCTTTGTTTTTTTCAACCCAAAAAACTATTCCTTTTAAAAGATAATATACTCACAATAAAATATTTAAATTTTGTATCCGATGAAATTGACACCGATTTAAAGTCAATTCAATCTTTCTCTGTTGAATCGGATGGCACGCACTCCAATGCGATTAAAATTGAATCTCGCATCTCCAAAGAATCTTACTTAGACAAGGTTGGGACTGTATTATCTCACATTCATAGAGGCGATATTTATGAGGCTAATTTTTGTCAAGAATTTTATGCCAATGCCGAATTGGATCCTTTAGAAACCTTTGTTAAGTTAAATGCAATTTCACAAACGCCATTTGCAACTTTTTTTAAAAATGGAAGCCAATTTTTATTATCGGCATCTCCAGAAAGGTATTTAAAAAAATCTGGTTTAGAAATGACTTCTCAGCCTATAAAAGGCACGACAAAACGATCTCAACATCCAGAAGAGGATTTGCAGCTAAAAACCAATTTAGAAAACAATCAGAAAGAGCGTAGTGAAAATATAATGATCGTAGATTTGGTGCGAAACGACCTTTCTAAAATCGCAAAAAAAGGAACTGTGAAAGTGACAGAGTTGTGTCAAACGCATAGTTTTAAACAAGTGCATCATATGATTTCCACCGTCCAAGCGGAAGCCCTTCCAACGGTTTCCCCCGTTGATATTATTGCGGCGACCTTTCCAATGGGCAGCATGACAGGCGCCCCAAAAATCTCCGCAATGAACATTATAGAATCGCTTGAAGAAACTAAAAGAGGACTCTACTCAGGAGCTGTGGGTTACTTTACTCCTGAAGCTGACTTTGATTTTAATGTCGTCATTCGAAGTATTTTATATAATGCGTCTACTGCATATATTTCATTTTCGGTGGGTAGTGCTATTACTTCAAAAAGTACTCCAGAAAACGAATATGAAGAGTGTCTAGTGAAAGCCAAAGCAATGCGTAGTGTTTTGGAAAATTAATTTGTAATATTGCGTCATGTTCAATGCCTTTGAAAATCTGTTAAATAATCAATTTTCTTTTCTAAAAGAGACCCCTGTGTTACTTGCGGTTTCTGGTGGGTTGGATAGTATGGTGTTGACTCATTTGTGCAAAAACGCTGGATTAAATATCGCCCTAGCACATTGCAACTTTAAACTCAGAGCCGATGAAAGCGATGGAGATGAAGACTTTATGAAAGCCTACGCAAAAACCCATAACATAGACGTGTTTACAACGTATTTTGAAACAGAGTTAGTTGCACAAACAACCAAGAAATCCATTCAAATGGCAGCCCGTCAATTGCGTTATGACTGGTTTGAATCATTGCAAATTCAGCATGGTTTTAAATATGTTTTAACGGCGCATCACGCTGACGATAATTTAGAAACCTTTCTCATTAATTTATCAAGGGGGACAGGACTCGATGGACTCATCGGAATTCCTGAGATTAATGGATCTGTAGTACGCCCATTACTAGAATTTTCTCGCGATGAAATTCTCGATTTTGCAACCCAAGAACACATTAATTGGCGTGAGGATGGCTCTAACCAAAACACAAAATACCTTCGTAATAAATTACGACACACAGTCATTCCACTTTTAAAAGAATTGAACCCGTCCTTTATGGATTGTTTTGAATCTACCCAAGCGCATTTAACGGATACCAAGTCACTTTTAGAAGATTATATGTTAGAGATCGAGGATCGGGTTATTGACGCTGTTCATGAGGATCAAATCCTCTATAATATTGATAAAATCCAATCCTTAAATAATCCAAAAGCGTATTTATTTCAACTATTAAAAACGTATAATTTCACCGATTGGAAAGAAATATCGGAGCTTATGAATGCACAGTCGGGAAAGCAAATCGTATCCAGTTCACATCGATTATTAAAAAATAGATCGCAATTAATTTTAAGTAAATTGACACTTGTAGAAGCTACACTTATTTTGATTGATGCGTCAGAATCCTTAATTTCAATTCCAAATAAAGCATTTGATTTAAAAATGGAGGTTGTCACATCTCTCGGTCAAAATGAAACAAACGTGGTGTATTTGGATTTTAAGACTTTAAAATTTCCATTAACCCTTCGTAACTGGACGGCGGGCGACTATTTTTATCCAAGCGGCATGCAGGGTAAAAAGAAACTGAGCAAGTATTTTAAAGATAAAAAACTCTCACTCATTGAAAAAGAAAATACACTTATTATATACAGTGGAGACGCCGTTGTTTGGGTGATTGGTAGACGCGCAGACCAACGATTTATAGCCACTGAATCCAGTCCTAAAATTTTAAAAATCTCTATTCTACAAAATGCCAATAGTTAAAAGCTCTTTTAAAGCACTTCCAATATTTAGGAGTGGATTTATATCAACCGTGTATTCTGGTCTTTTACGCCGTTTAAAAATTAAACAGATTAGAGAGCGCATCACCCTAAGAGATGGCGATTTTATTGACTTGGATTGGAGCTATAGTTCCACGCCATCAAAGTCCGTCATTATATTGTTTCATGGATTGGAAGGTCATGGTCAACGCCCCTATATCACGGGAGCTGCGTTGCACTTTAATAAAAATAATAGTGATGCTATTTGTGTTAATTTCCGATGTTGTAGTGGTGAGTTAAATCGATTTTACTCCTCCTATCACTCTGGAAAAACAGACGATTTAGAGGATATCATTCAACATGTCGTTTCACTCAATAAATACGATTCTATATTTCTTAAAGGCATTAGTCTCGGAGGAAATATTGTTTTAAAATATTTGGGAGATGGATCAATTGTTCCCCCACAAGTGAAGGCCGCCATGGCGGTGTCTGTACCTTGTGATTTATCCGGATCCGCAAAAAAATTACATAAATTTAAAAACCTTCCTTACCATATCAATTTCAAATGGGGCTTGGTCCAACGATTAAAATTAAAGCAAAAAAAATTCCCTCAAGCAATTTCTAAATCTCAAATTCGAGCGATTCGAACCCTGAATGATTTTGATGAAGTGTACACCTCTAGAGCACATGGCTTTGAAAATGCTCAGGATTATTACAAAAAATGCAGCAGTCTTCAGTTTTTAAAAACGATTCAAACGCCAGTATTAATTCTAAATGCTTTAAATGATTCCTTTTTATCCGAAGCGTGTTACCCATATAAAGATGTTGATGCAAATCCGATGCTGCATTTAGAAACACCCGATCGTGGTGGTCACGTTGGGTTTATTTCTCGAAAGGGCTATTATTACAATGAAACTCGCGCTCTTGAGTTTTTCTTAGAATGTAAGTAAGGTGTTGTAGATTTTATCCATTGGAAAGCCCATCACATTAAAGTACGAACCTTCAATTTTAGTGACTCCAACTTGTCCAATCCAATCTTGAATTCCATACGCGCCAGCTTTATCTAAAACCGTATAATTGTTGATATAATACCATAGTTCCGCATCAGTGAGCGATTTGAACGTCACTTTGGTAATGGAATTTATTGTTTTTTGACTGTCAACCGATTTAAAACATACCGATGTAATCACTTCATGTGTGTGGCCACTCAAGCTTTTTAGCATTTGAAAGGCCTCATTTGTATCGATTGGTTTTCCGAGTGCTTTATTGTCAAACCAAACAATGGTATCGCTCGTAATGAGGATATCATTTGGTTTTAATTCTTCTACAAAAGGCATTGATTTGAGTTGCGCCAAATAATCAGAAATCTCAAAATGCCGAAGTCTATCGGGGTATTCTTCTTTTACAGGCTTGATTCGGATCTCAAACTCCAGTCCAAGCCCTTTAATTAGCTCCTGTCGTCGTGGAGAAGAAGAGGCTAAAATGATGTGTTTGGATTTGAGACGTTCAGTGAGCATACATTATATATTAATCATATTGCGCATCGAATGCTTTCATCCAATGGCCTTGTACTTTTAAAACTTGTTCTAAAATATCACGCACAGCCCCTTGCCCTCCTTTTTTGTGTGAGATGTATTTTGAGACTGCTTTAACTTCAGGGACAGCATCTAGTGGGCAGGTGGGAAGTCCAACCAATTTCATAGGCGGAATGTCCGGAATATCGTCCCCCATATAAATTACATTTTCTGGGTTCAATTGGTGTGTTTCAAATAGGTTATTGAGTTGTACAACTTTATCATGTGCCCCCAAATAAATTTCTTTAACGCCCAAACCTTCAAGTCGCTTTCGAACCCCTTCATTTTTTCCACCAGAAATAATACAAATTAACAAACCGGCATCTACGGCTGTTTTTAGAGCATAACCATCTCTTGTACTCATTTTACGAAGCATTTCTCCGTCACTGGTCACTAAAACAGAACTATCGGTTAGCACCCCATCGACATCAAAAATTAATGTCGTCACGTCTTTAAGGTATTCTTTATAATTTTTTGTATCCATGGGTGTTTTTTATTGAATTAGTAAGTTGATCATACAGCGATTGGTAATCTGGATGACTTTCTAAAGTTCTTAGATGGTGATTGATCGTCACTTGGTCATTGCGTTTGGCAGGGCCCGTTTGCGCACTGTAAGGCGATGTCTGTTGAATTTTTTTTGCAGTTTCTAATATCAGAGGTTTTAAAACATCAAAACTAATCGCTTTAAAATCGGTTAATTCATGAGCGATGCGATACAACTGATTGGTAAAATTATTGACAAATACGGCCGATAAATGCAGCGCTTGCCGTTGTTCGGTATTGATCATATAAAAAGGACTTCCCATTGAAGTTGCAAGGGTTTTAAGAAGTTTTGCATCTTCTTTTTCCATCGTTTCAATGCAAAATGGAACTTCTGAAAAATCCAATTCTGAAGTTGCCGAAAATGTTTGAAGTGGATAAAAGACCCCTCGTCGGTGTTTCATATCCAAAAGTTTTAGAGCCACACTTCCCGAGGTATGCACCACCAAACGATTTTCAAAAGGAAGTTGTTTTGACAGCTCAGAAACGGCTTTGTCACTGACGGCGATCATATACACATCCGCCATTTTCAAATCCTTTACATCATGGCATAACTCTATGGATTTCACGGGCCATTGGATCGCTTTAGGATCGCGACAATACCATTGAACCAAGTTTAAGTTTTTGGCAGATTGAACCGCCTTCACTAAATGAGTTCCTACATTTCCAGCTCCTAAAATTACCACTGATATCATTCAGCTAAAATAAACAAGTAATCGGTCATTTGAAAGTTTAAAGAAACCAATACATTTTATTTGTTTAAATTACTGTTAAAACCGATTCACATAAATGACTTTTTCTATTAAAATAGGTACATTTGCAGTTCAATAAAATGTGTCTATTTTAAGATGATCAAAAAACTATCTAACCTTCTTTTTTCTACCCGTTTAACAGGGATGCTTTTCATCCTATTTGCCATTGCAATGGCGGTTGGAACGTTTATGGATCAGGGGCAAAGTACCTCACCAACGCCTTATTCCCGAACACTTATTTATAATGCATGGTGGTTTGAAGCCATTATGTGTGTGTTTATTGTCAATTTTGCGGGAAATATTTTTAGATATCGATTATTGAGAAAAGAAAAATGGGCTACTTTAACCCTTCACTTATCATTTATTTTCATTCTCTTAGGCGCTTTTATTACACGGTATCACGGTTTTGAAGGCATGATGTCCATTCGAGAAGGGGCGACCGAAAACACATTTTTATCTCAAAAAACATATTTAACCACTTATATTGACGGGGATTTTAAAATTAATGGTCAATTACAACGGCGTGTTCATGAAGATGAAGTCGATTTTTCGCCCCGACTATTAAATACTTATGAACTAAAAACGGCTTACAACACCACGCCAATTTTAATTGAATTGGTTAATTTTATTGCTGGTGCTGAGGAAGATATCATTCCAACTGACGACGGCGACTACTATTTAAAAATTGTGGAAGCTGGTGATGGCGCGCCGCACAACCATTTCCTGAAATTAGGACAAGTGAGTAGTATACATAATGTGTTGTATGCACTCAACAAACCAACAGATGGTGCCATTAATATTACATATTCAGAAGACAACTTAACAATTCAGTCGCCTTATGAAGGCGAATATATGACCATGGCTACTGGGTTTCAAGGTCAATTGGTCAAAGATAGCATTCAACCTTTAGCGCTTCGATCGCGGTATATCATCGGAAACCAAGCGATCGTATTTCCAAAACCTGTGGTTAAAGGGGCTTTTGATATCGTCAAAAAATCGGCGCTTCTTAAAGGAGATGAAGATGGGATTGCGTTAAAAATTACAGCGAATGGTTCTACTAAAACTATTAAGTTGCTAGGAGGGAAGGGCTCAAATAATCCATTTAAAGACATTGAAGTCGGAGGATTAGAGTTTAATTTTAAATACGGTTCTAAACTCTTGGAACTTCCTTTTGAAATTAAATTAAACGATTTTATTGCGGAACGCTTTCCTGGCACCGAAAAAAGCTATGCATCTTTTGAAAGTAAAGTGACAGTTGTGGACCCTTTAGAAGAAGATTTTGATTTCCATATTTATATGAATAATATTCTCAACCACCAAGGTTATAAATTTTTCCAATCGTCATTTGATCCCGATGAAAAAGGGACTGTTTTATCTGTTAACCATGATTACTGGGGCACATGGTTTACTTACTTAGGGTACTATTTATTATACTTTGGTCTAATGGCAATCTTATTATCAAAACATGCACGCATGGAATCCTTACGTCGTCAGCTTGATAAAATCAAGAAAAAGAAATCACAATTAGCGATGATCGTTTTGTTTCTCGTCTCTATGAGTGGGTTTGCACAAACGTCACATGGGTCGGATCATGTTAATTTACGACCCACACAAACGCAGTTAGATTCTATTTTAAAACTAAACATCACGCCCGTTAATGAGGCCGACCGATTTGGGCATTTGGTCATTCAGGATACGGATGGACGGATGAAACCCATAAATACCTATGCGTCTGAACTCCTTCGAAAACTGAGCAAAAAAGACGTGTATCAAACCTTTGATGCCAATCAAGTGTTCTTATCAATGCAAGAAAGCCCACAACTTTGGTACAACGTCCCAATTATTTACTTGAAGGCCAAAAAAGCAGATACGATTCGGACGATTCTAGGTTTAGAAAAATCGGCAAAATATGCAGCCTTAGTCGATTTTTTAGATCCCAACTTGGATTATAAATTAGGACCTTACTTGACAGATGCTTACAGTGCGTCAGTGCCCACAGCCATTCAAAATATATTTAAGGAAACAGACCAACGCGTTAGTTTGCTATTCAATACTTTGGAAGGAAGTGCGTTGCGCTTATTCCCAATTCCAGAGGATGAAAATAATACATGGGTTTCTTCCAAAGATTATAGAGAAGGGGCGTATCAATTACAAGACTCCCTCTATGGGAATTTTATCAATACGGGGTTTATAGCCTATATGGCAACCTTGCAAAACGACAAAGTTTCAAAAACAGATTTCTCAAAAAGTCATCAATTATTAGATGCTATCAAATCGACACAGATTAAATATGGCGGCGCTACGATGCTTAGTGAGGATAAAATTGCCACCGAAATCATCTATAACCGTTATGATATTTTCAAAAAACTATTTGAATATTATATGTACGCAAGTAGTTTGATGTTCCTGTTATTGATCGTTCAGATTTTTAAAGATCGGAGTAAAATCCTCCACTATTCGGTTCAAACCTTTAAATATTTAATTTGGATTTGTTTCGGACTACATACAGCAGGTTTGATTGCACGTTGGTATATTTCGGGCCATGCCCCTTGGAGTGACGCCTATGAATCGATGATTTATGTGGCTTGGGCTACGATGTCTTTTGGAGTCATGTTAGGGAAAAAAAGCGATTTAACTTTTGCTTCTACAGCCTTTGTCACTGCTATGATACTAATGATCGCTCATTGGAATTGGATGGATCCTTCGATCGGAAATCTACAACCTGTTTTAAATAGTTATTGGTTAATGATTCACGTCGCCATTATAGTGGGAAGTTACGGACCGTTAACTCTAGGGATGATTTTAGGACTTATTACATTGTTGTTAATGATATTAACCAATGCAAAGAATAAGGAAAAGATGGCTCTAAATATTAAAGAACTTACGATTATTAACGAAATGGCGTTGACCGTTGGTTTGGTCATGTTAACGATCGGAAATTTCTTAGGCGGTATGTGGGCCAATGAAAGTTGGGGACGCTATTGGGGTTGGGATCCTAAAGAAACATGGGCTTTAATCAGTATTATGATATATGCCTTTGTGATTCACATGCGTTTGATTCCTGGCTTGCGAAGCCGATTTGGATTTAGTGTGGCTTCTGTGCTCGCCTATGGGAGCATTATGATGACCTATTTTGGGGTGAATTTTTATCTTGCAGGATTACATTCATATGCCAAAGACGATCAAGAAATAAGCATTACTTACATTGTTGGTTCGTTACTAGTCATCACAATTCTTGCCGTGTTTGCATATCGAAAACACTTAAAATATTTCAAGAAATAAATCTAGTCAAAAATAGATTTAACGTTATCGAATCTAATGTCGGTATAATCAGAAACTAGCATATCTGCTCTTGAGTAATCTTGGTCTTTTGAATGTTCACTCTTATAAGCAATACAAAATATCCCCGCCTCTTTTGCAGCAATAATTCCATTGGTAGAATCTTCAATGACAAAACATTCAGAAGGGGAGACCCCAGCAGCTTTGGCAGCATTGATGAATATTTCAGGATGTGGTTTGGAAGCCTTTAAATCGGCACCACTCAATTTGTCTTTAAAGTAAGTATCAAGATTAAAGCGTTTCATCACATTATTAATCGTAAACATAGAGGCCGAAGAAGCCACTACCAAAGTCAACCCATTGGCATGATAATCTTTAATAAGTGCTTCGACACCTTCAAGGAGTTGAAGGTCTGGATCTTCAAAAAACAACTTGGTAAAATGAGCACGTTTGCCGTGTTCTAAAACAATCGGTTTATGAACTAAATTAAAGTGTTTACAAAGAAACTCACAAATACCACGCGTAGACTGTCCTGTGAAACTTCGATACAGCTGCTCAGAAACATTGATTCCAACATCCTTAAACATCATTTGGTAGGCTTTATGGTGAAGCGGTTCGGTATCCACGATCACCCCATCCATATCAAAAAGTACTGCTTTTAACATCGCTATTTTTTTTTACGAAGATAATACATAGAATGGATTTTATTTCAGCATTAAACTGAGAATAAATAACAAATTTTTTATACATTCGAATTAAATAAAAACCAACAATGAAATTTGTTAAAAAACTAGGAGTCACCAACATTTTACTGCTTGCGTTATGCGCCATCATAATTTGTGTGTCTGAATATTTGTTTATGTCCGGTGACGAGTTACATGGTATTTTTGTAGGGATCTGGGCACCAATGCTTTTAGGTCTAATGATATTCTTTAAACTGTTCCGTCTTGACCGCTAATTCGATTGTAATATATTTTTCTGTTTTTGTATCGATATGCGTAGTCATATGGGCGATTGTTTTAATAAAACAATTTAACGATATCGGTAAGAATTAGAGTGATCTTATAAACCAAAACTATGAGTCCTAAAAAACAAGGTTTAAACACCATCTGTACCCATTCAGGGTCCTTAGAAGACAGTGTTTTTAAAGGGGTGGTATCCCCACTTTACATGTCTACCTCCTATGATTTTATGGAGGTTGATACCAAACGGTATCCACGCTATTTTAACACGCCAAATCAAGAATTTTTATCTAAAAAAATTGCAGCTTTAGAACATGCGGAAGCAGCTTTAATTTTTGGATCTGGAATGGCTGCGATTTCTGCGACGCTTTTAACTTTTTTAAAATCGGGCGATCACGCGGTCATACAAAATGATATTTATGGAGGGACCCGAAATTTTATTGTATCACATTTTAAAAATTATGGGATTCAATATAGTTTTACACGCGATTTATCGGCCGAAGCTTTTGAAGAATGTATTCAAGAAAACACTACATTAATATATATAGAAACGCCTTCTAATCCCTTATTAAAATTAGTCGACATATTTGCGATTGCTAAATTGGCAAAAAGCCGCCAGATTATTACTGCTGCCGACAATACGTTTGCGACTCCCATTGTTCAAAATCCGATTGATTTAGGAATTGACATCGTTATTCACAGTGCGACCAAATATTTTGGAGGCCATAGTGATATTAGCGCTGGAGCCGTTGCGTCTTCACAAGAAGTGATGGATAAAATTTGGGATTTAGCCAAAGATTTTGGAGGTAATTTAAGTGATTACACCGTCTGGTTACTCGAAAGAAGCATGAAGACCTTAGGCATTCGCGTGAAAGCACAACAACGGAATGCAAAACGTTTGGCAAAATTCTTAGAAAAAAATAAAGCTGTTAAAGCAGTCCATTACCCCGGACTAAAATCTAGTGAATACCACAGTTTAGCTAAAATACAGATGAAAGGCTATGGGGCTATGCTATCGTTTGAACTTAAAGATCCTTGGAATTCCGAAGGATTTTTAAAAGCGCTCAAACTTATCAAACCCTCAATGAGCTTGGCAGGAGTTGAAAGTACGATGTTATTACCTTCTAAAACTTCTCACGCATTGCTTACGGATTCAGAGCGAATGGAACAAGGGATCACAGATCAATTGATTCGTTTTTCTGTCGGCATCGAAACTAAATCAGATTTAATTGAAGATATTCAACAAGCATTAACGGCTTGTCACATTAAAAAATAAACCCATGAAAATTGATATCCTTGCTTTTGGCGCACACCCCGATGATGTAGAATTGAGCTGTGGTGGTACCATTTTTAAAGAGATACAAAACGGAAAAACGGTTGGGATCATAGATCTTACAAAAGGGGAATTAGGAACTCGTGGTACCGCAGAAACTCGAAAAACAGAAGCTGAAAATGCGGCTAAAATACTTGGCGTTTTATTTCGAGAAAATATGAATTTTTTGGATGGTTTTATTGTCAACGATAAAGCACATCAATTAGAAATCATAAAAATAATAAGACAGTATCAACCAGAAATCGTGTTATGCAATGCCGTTGATGATCGGCATACCGACCACGGGAAGGCGAGTAAGTTGGTAAGTGATGCTTGTTTTTTGAGTGGATTGGTTAAAATTGAAACTAATTCCGACGTTTCAAACACTTCTCAAGCGCCTTGGCGTCCAAAATCCATCTATCATTACATTCAATGGAAACCCCTAGAACCGGATTTTGTCGTTGATATTAGTTTACAAATTGACCAAAAAATGGCCTCGGTTTTAGCCTATGCCACTCAATTCTATAATCCTAACAGTCAGGATCCTGAAACCCCAATATCGTCCAAAAACTTTGTCGATAGTATTCGGTATAGAGCAGCAGATTTAGGACGCTTAACAGGTGTTTCTTATGCTGAAGGTTTTAATGTAGAACGCCTTCCTGCAATTGATTCGTTATTTGACCTAAAATAATATAAAAAAGTGTTTGTATAAAACACGAAATACTATACATTTGCAACGCATTATTTAAATGCCAAACGGTGGTTGTAGCTCAGCTGGTTAGAGCACTGGTTTGTGGTACCAGGGGTCGCCGGTTCGAACCCGGTCTTCCACCCAAAAGCAAAAGCTTCTCTATCATAGAGAAGCTTTTTTTGTATATTCAACTTAGGTGTAAGTTACTTAATTGCTTTATCCACGCGGACGGCTTCATCTCTGTTTGCTAATTCCCAAGCGGTATGAAATACCAAACGCGTTCTATTTTCTAATAAATCGTATTGAATTTTATCAGGCGTATCGGAAGCTTGGTGATAATCGTCATGGGTTCCATTAAAATAAAAGATTACTGGAATGTTGTTTTTAGCAAAATTATAATGGTCAGAACGGTAGTAAAACTGATTAGGATCGTTGTCGTCATTATAAGTGTAGTCTAATTCTATGTTGGTGTACCTCGTATTGACGTCTTCGGATAAGTTATGTAAATCCGTACTAAGTTTATCACTCCCAATAAGGTAGATGTAATTTCGTTTGCCTTCAATTCTTTTAGGATCAGTTCGACCAATCATATCGATATTTAAATTAGCAATCGTTTGAGCCAAAGGAACAATAGGGTCATAATCGGTGTAATATTGAGATCCAAGCAATCCTTTTTCTTCCCCAGTGACATGTAAGAAAATAATGGAGCGCTTTGGGCCTTGTCCATTTTTAACCGCTGTTTTGAATGCTTCTGCAATTTCTAAAATAGCAACGGTTCCAGAACCATCATCATCAGCTCCATTAAAAACTTCGCCGTCATGAACACCAATATGATCTAAATGCGCAGAGAGTATAATGTATTCGTCTGGTTTTTCTGAGCCTTTAATCATCGCGGCAACGTTGTCTGAGGAGATGGGTTCACTTTTTTGTTCGAAGTCGATACTAAGTTTTTTTGCTTTCAATAAAGCATCTCCCATGGATTGATTCACTAAAAATGCATACATCGATTCGTCGTTGACATCGAGCGATAAAATACTTTCACCCCCACGCTCATCACGTGCTTTATAATAAGAGGAATAGCGCTTAAAGAGTGACTTATCAATTAAAAAAAAAGCTTTTGCACCGGAGGCTCTTGCAGCACGACTTTTTGCTCTCAGTTCTTGACGTCCGTTGGACCATTTTGAACTCCCGTCATTACCACTTATAATAAAATTTCCATTTTCGTCTTTTGGTTCTCCACCAATCGCAACAATTATTTTACCTTCAACGTCAAGACCTTCGTAGTCATTATATTTTTCGTCTTCAATGCCATAGCCGACAAGTACAATGTCTTTAGAACTAAAACGACCCGATTGAGCATCTACGATGCTTATAAAATCATTATAATAACGAAACGATTTTTTTTCTACTTTTATTGATACTTCTGGGGTATTTACAATGGTTAGGGGTACTTTTTGGAAATAATCGCCATTTGATTTTGCGGAATTAACCTCTAAATTCGTGTAGTGATTTTTTAGATAGTCTATAGCAATCTCTAACCCTTTAGTTCCTGTTTCTCTACCTTGAAATTCATCAGAGGCATAAGTGTATAGTTTTTCTTTTAATTCGTCTGCTGTGATGCTATTTGCATAAGACTCTTGATTTTTAGATTGCCCATAACTTTGGTAAGCAATCAAAATAAGTATTAAAAGTGAAATTTTATGTTTCATAACATTATTATTTTAGAATTTATATTATGTAACGATATTACAAAAAGATCGACATAATACGGTTGGTATTTTTAAAATTTTATGAGTTTTGATAGGATTTATTTTTTATTTGAAGTCCATTAAATGATTTGGTATTTATATTTTTCATAATTACGAGCTATTTTGAAGCTTTCCACATGATATATTTTAAAAATATCTGTTCTTATTATTGTTTAATATATTTAATTTTAAACATCAGCGGTTAATGGTTTAATAGTAGCCTTAAATTATTAAATTATTTTTTTTAAGGTTAAAAGTTGAGTTTTTTAAAACACGAATTTTTATACATAAAATTATTACGTTTAAAAAATTAACACATTAATTAAACAATTGTAACTAAGGTTTACTAATAGAGGTTTATATAAGTTTTTTCACTCCAATTTTTTATAATATATTTAAGGAGTTAATTATTTTAAAACCCCAATTTTATGATAAAAAAAATAGCCTTATCCGTTGTTACGGTAATAGTCCTAACCACTGTAAATGCTCAAGACGCAGTATTTGGTGTGAAAAGCGGAATTAATATCGCAAATTCCTGTAACTCAAATACGAATTCAAGAATTTCATTTCATCTTGGTGCGACTGTTGAATTTTCTATTTCTGACAAACTCTCGCTTCAACCAGAATTGGTTTATTCTGCACAAGGCGCAAAAAATTCTGATATCACAATAAATACAGATTTTATAAATGTTCCTGTCATGGTTAAATATTATGTGATTGACAACTTAAGTATTGAAGTAGGTCCACAAATCGGGTTTTTAATTAAATCAGAAGCTAAAAGTGAAAACAGTACACTCATTAGAAATTCAAAAAACTTATTTAAGTCTGTTGATTATGGTTTTAATATTGGTGCAGGGTATAAACTCGTAAGTGGTTTAAATTTCGCATTGAGATATAATATGGGTTTTTCTAATATTTATGATCTCGAAAACTCAGATGCTGAATGGAAAAACAGAGTATTTCAAGTCTCTGTAGGGTACACTTTTTAAATCTAAATATTTATAATTTTTAAAACTGCTAGCGAATCATAGAAAAGAGTCCCGTTTTGGTACTAATTTATGAGCTTAATTTTTTTTGTTTGTTTAATGCTTAGTTAAAAAATCAAACTCAGTTTAGAAGTATTAAAATCCGAATTCCCCCTTTACCAAAGCTAAAAATAATAAAACTTAGTTCTAGTTTTAAATGTTACAATACACACACTTCTCCTTTATAATTTATTTTTCCATAGATATCAATATTTGAATTTCGACTTTAACCCTAATTATGGGAAGAATAGAGTTAATTAATTATTGTTCATTTAATTTATTGAAATATAAAACAGTGTTTTTAAAACTCAAACATGACCACTTTTGTGTTATTTTTTTAACTCAGTTTTTATTCTACATTTGCAAATTATTAATTAAAAAAACCCAAAATTTATTATGAAAAAATTACTTTTAACAGCTACGGCTGTGTTTGCTTTAACTACTGTTAATGCACAAACTGAAAAAGGAAGCTTATTAATTGAAACTAACATTGCAAATCAAATGGTGGGAACTACATCTTTCTCATTCAACTCTGTAGATGGGGAGTCTGTATATGGCATTGGAGTTGACGGAGGTTACTTTGTAATAGATGACCTAGCAATTAAAGTAGGTTTAGGTTATTCTGGAAATTCTTTAACCGACACTAATACTTTTTCTTATCGAATTGGTGGGAAGTATTATCTAATGGGAAACATTCCTTTAACTTTGGATTATACAGGAGCTTCAATTAAAGATTATGAAGAGAATCCTTCATGGCTAGGCTTAGGAGCTGGATATGCCATTTTCTTAGGTGAAAATGTTTCAATTGAACCAGGATTACGTTATAACTTAACGATGAACGAAGATTTTTCTGATGAAAATATCTTTCAATTTAATATTGGTTTTGCTTTGCATTTCTAATTATTTAATCAAATCTAAATTTAAGAGGAAGCTTCGCTTCCTCTTTTTTTGTACCATAACTTTTGTATGTCTTATATGAAAACACACGTAATTTATAGTGGTCAATGTTTGAATTGATCAGAAACCTTTGATTAAAGATGTTATTCAAACACGAATATTATGTTTAAAAATATAATAATTTAAATAAACATGTGATTATTATCCAAAGTGTTAATGGCCAATAATCTAAATACGATGCTAGAATTATGTTTTTTATCAATGAGAAACTACTGGTTTTACCTAGTAAATTTACTTAACTAAATAATATATTGATTATTTTTTTAAGTGACACTATTGTTTTCTACTCTATTAAATGCTATATTTTAACGATAAACGCACATTTTTATTAAATTATATGCAATTTATTATAATTTTTTGTTTAATTTTATCATATTAGTAATAAACAAACTAAAATATTATGAAAAAATTATTTACAATGATTGCTTTAGCATCCATCAGTTATGCTACTGCTCAAATTACAACAAATGCTGGTACATTCAACAAACCAACTGCTGGCGATACTGCTTTTGAAATGAAATTTATGCCAAACTTAGATGGGACTGCAATGTTTGCAGAGTCGACTTCTGGAACTCTTATGATGCGTTCTTTTAAATCAGAAACTAAAGCCACCCGTTTATCCGTTAATTTAGAAATTGTTGATACAGGTGTAGATGGTATGGATACTGCTTTTGCTGTTGGTCTTGGTTACGGAATTGAAAACCATTTTTCTGGTGCCGAACGTCTTTCTACGTATTGGGGATACCAGGGGAGTATTGGATTTGCTGACGACGGTACTGACGATGCGTTTACCGTTGGTGCAGGCGTTTTTTTGGGAGCAGATTATTACATTATTCCTAAAGTATATATTGGAACTGAGATTGGATATGGCTTAGGAATTATTTCTGCTGATGATACTGCTTTTGCTTTAGATGGTTCTGTTACAGGAATGTTAAGATTAGGGTTTAGACTATAATTTATCACTAATTTATTTAAAAAAGGAGCCTAGGGGCTCCTTTTTTTATACCATAACTTTTGTATGTCTTATATGAAAACACACGTAATTTATAGTGGTCAATGTTTGAATTTATAAGAAACCATTGATTAAATATGCTTATTCAAACACGAATATTATGTCTAATAATATAATAATTCAAATAAACATATGATTATTATCGAAAGTATTGATGACCAATAATCTTAATACGATGCTAGAATTATGTTTTTTATCAATGAGAAACTACTATTTTTTCCTAATAAATTTACTTTACTAAATAATATATTGATTGTTTTTTTAAGTGACACTATTGTTTTTCACTCTATTAAAGGCTGTATTTTACCGATAAACGTACATTTTTATTAAATTAAATGTAATTTATTATAATTTTTTGTTTAATTTTGATGAAATAACTACAAACTAAAATTCAAATTATGAAAAAATTATTACTTACTGCAGCTCTTGCTTTGTTTTTAACAAACACGACAACTGCACAAGATTTTAAAAAATACATCGGTGTTTCAATTGGTGCTGCAATTCCACAAGGGGATTTAGCTGACGCAGCTAAAACAGGATTAGATTTAGGTCTCATCAATGTTGGTTACCGTTTCAATGAAACATGGGGTGCAACTGTTAACTGGGGTGCTACCAGCCATACTTTAGATGGCGCTGCTGATGGTACTATTGGAGTTGGGTATTTTGCTGTAGGCCCAATGATTTCTTTTGGTGATTTTGATTTCAAACCTCAATATGCTTTTTCTTCCGTATCTATGGAATCAGGTGGCATGGAGCTTGACGTTGATGTTGAAAGTGCTTGGATCATTGGAGCAACTTACAATTACTCTCTAGGAGGTAACTGGGGTTTAGCAGCTAATTTAGACTACTTTACTTTCACAATAGAAGATGTTGATGACTCTGATTCAATCATGAAGTTTTCTGTTGGAGTTCAATATAAGTTCTAAGAAATATATCTTAACTATTTTAAATTAAAGAGGAAGCGTCGCTTCCTCTTTTTTTTCACCATAACTTTTGTATTTTTGTCACATAAATCGAGCATACTGAAATTATTATCACCTATCTGAATGGCTAATAGCGAACAGCATTTGACCTTCAAAATATTAGATATAAACACATGAAAAAAATCATCATCATCAATGGTCCTAACTTAAATTTATTAGGCAAACGTGAGCCCGGTATTTATGGCCCTCAATCATTTGAAGACTTTTATACAGATTTAAAAACTAAATATGACGCGTTTGAATTATCGTATTTTCAATCTAATATAGAAGGGGAGTTGATTGATAAAATCCAAGAAGTTGGGTTTTCTTTCGACGGTATTATTTTAAATGCAGCGGCTTATACCCACACATCTGTTGGAATCGGAGATGCCATCAAAGCCATAGAAACGCCTGTGATTGAAGTGCATATCTCCAACACCTTCGCTAGAGAAGACTTCAGACATCAATCTTATATATCACCAAATGCTAAAGGCGTCATCCTTGGATTTGGCTTGCAAAGCTACGAGCTCGCATTACAAAGTTTCTTATAACAAAAAAGACGGTCTTTTCAGACCGCCTTTAAATTTACATTAAGGATAAAGCTATAGTGTTGGGAAATTTTCTGTGATTATATTAATAACATCAACTATTGCCCAGATTCCTATGCCACCTAGTGTAATAATATAAAGAATGTTCCATCCAACGGGACTTTCTAAATACCATCTATGAGCCGCAAATATTCCAGCAAACCACCAAAGTAATAACGCAGTAACCATTTTTTTACGTCCCCTACTAGGAGTTGTAACGACTGTGTATTCTTCGTTAGTTTCAATTGAAATATTACTTTCAGTTGTTGAAGCAACTACGGTTGTCGATCTTTTAACGGGGAATGAAGCGTAAGAAAAAGACACCGCAAAAATAAATAATAATGTAAAAATTAATTTTGTTTTCATGTTTATGAATTTGGGTTTATATTGCAATATATAAAAAAATATATATAATTATGATTAATAAAATAATAGTAGTTTTATTTTTAATTTTATTTTCTAATATAATTAATGCTCAATCTACGAATGACTTCTTTGGTGTTATTAAATTAAATGATTCTATAATAATACCTTACAGTGTTTTTTTAGATATTAATAATGATAGAATTAGTGGCTTTTCTATCACAGATTCTGGCGGTGACCATGAAACTAAATCTGAGATTTCTGGCACATATGATGCGAATTCTAAAACAATTATATTCAAAGAAACATCTATTTTGTATACGAAGTCTGAAATAATTGAACAAAACTTTTGTTTTATAAACTTTGAATCAAATAATTTTAAAATTAATTCGTCTACCGTTTTAAAAGGAAAATTTAAAGGTCTTTTTTTAGATGGAACAGAATGTGTTAATGGGGAAATAAATATGAAACGCTGGGACAAGCTTCAGAAGGAAACCAACAAATTATCAAAAAAAGTAAATAGGGCTAGGAGAATTAAAAAATTGCCAGACAGCTTAAGAAAATCAATAAATCTATCTAGACAGTTAGATTCTTTAAAAATAAATGTTTTAAGAGTCAATCAGAAAATGAGTTTGTTTACTAAATCAAATGAGATGGTATTATCCTTTTTTGATAGAGGTAAAATTGATGGTGATGTTATTTCTATATATGTTAATGATAAAAAAGTACTAGATAATTATACATTAACAAAGATTAAAAAAAGTATCTCTATTTCACTTAATTCTAAATTAACAAAAATAGTAATCAAAGCTGATAGTGCTGGAAGTATTACTGTAAATACAACTAACCTTGAAATTAATGACGGAGATCAATTTTTAAAAGTTGTTACAAGTCTGAAAATTGGAGAAGAAACGACGATTAATATTATTAAAAAATAATGTTAATAAACAAAAAAGACAGCCCTTTCAGACTGTCTTTTTTTATAAATAGTTGTTTATTTGTTTATATATGAATCACTTCGCCATAAGCATCAGCCACAGCTTCCATCACTGCCTCACTCATTGTAGGGTGTGGGTGAATTGTTTTTAATACTTCATGCCCCGTTGTTTCAAGCTTTCGACCTAAGACGGCTTCTGCAATCATATCCGTGACGCCGGTTCCAATCATATGACAGCCTAGCCATTCGCCATATTTGGCATCAAAAATCACTTTGACAAAACCTTCTTTATGGCCGCCAGCACTCGCTTTTCCTGAAGCTGAAAATGGAAATTTACCAACTTTAATGTCAAGACCTTTATCTTTTGCTTGCGCTTCTGTTAGTCCAACACTTGCAATTTCCGGTGTACAATACGTACAGCCAGGAATGTTGCCATAATCGATAGCTTCTACGAGTTGACCCGCAATTTTTTCAACACATAAAATGCCTTCTGCTGAAGCAACATGGGCGAGGGCAGGACCTGGAGTCACATCGCCAATGGCATAATAACCAGGGATGTTTGTTTGATAAAAATCATTCACTAAAATTTTATCGCGATCGGTTACAATCCCAACATCTTCTAAACCGATATTCTCAATATTTGTTTTGATTCCAACCGCAGATAATACCATGTCGGCTTCCAAAATTTCTTCTCCTTTTTTAGTTTTTATGGTCGCTTTAACCCCTTCACCCGAAGTGTCAACCGAAGTCACTTCTGTAGATGTTAAAATTTTAATCCCACTTTTCTTAAAAGAACGCTCTAATTGTTTAGAAACGTCTTCGTCTTCCACGGGAACAATTCGAGGTAAATATTCTACAACAGTCACATCTGTGCCCATTGAGTTGTAGAAATAGGCGAATTCGACGCCAATAGCACCAGAACCTACAATTATTAATTTTTTTGGTTGTTTTTCTAAAGTCATTGCTTTTCGGTAGCCAATTACTTTTTCACCATCTTGAGGTAAATTAGGCAATTCGCGAGAGCGTGCTCCCGTTGCAATAATAATATGATCGGCACTGTGTTCGGTCCCATCAACATCGACTTTTTTCCCTGGTTTTAATGTGCCATAACCAGAAATAACATCAATTTTATTTTTTTTCATCAAAAACTGAACGCCTTTACTCATCCCATCGGCCACATTACGACTTCGGTTGACAACGGCATCAAAATCTTTATCAAATTCTTTGACCGTTAATCCATACTCATCAGCATGCTTCAAATATTCAAATACTTGTGCGGATTTTAAGAGTGCCTTGGTAGGAATACATCCCCAATTTAGACAAACGCCTCCTAAACTTTCCTTTTCAATCACGGCAGTTTTAAGGCCTAATTGTGAAGCTCTAATAGCTGTAACGTAACCTCCTGGGCCACTTCCTAAAACGATAACATCGTATTTGCTCATATAATCGGTATTTTGAATTGGTTTTAAAGTGCAAATTTACAAAACCTAACTGTAATATTAAAGGTCTTCTGTGAAATGTGTTTTGCTTTTTTCTTTAGAAAATTTTATAGCATTATAATCCTTAGATTTTTCTTTAGGAATTGATAACGATTTCCATTCTGTATTTTTAATATGTTTACCAATAAAAACCATTTGTCCGATGTGATATGCATAATGGGCTAATTGTCTGTTTAATGCTTCCATCACTGTATGCCCCTGATTACGGATATAGATTGTTTTATCCAAATCAGCAAAATCTAAACGATTAAACGTATTAAAAAAACACGTCCAGCCGGTATCCCATTGTCCCAAAATAGTTTCTTTATTAGATGTCTCACTTATAAACTCTTGATCTCTCAAACGCCACGATTTTTCACCGTCTTCTAAAAAAACATTAGTCCATCTCGATAGCATATTTCCAGAAAGATGCTTTACAATAATGGCTATAGAATTTGAATCTTGATTTGGAGCCCATTGTAATTCAGAATCAGAAAGTTGATTGAATGTGTTTTCTCCTAAAAATTTATAGTAGTTAAATTCTTTAAATAAACTTTCTAAATAGGAGTTTTTCATTCGTAATTATAATTTTAAAAGCGTAAAGTTTAACGATCTTGAAACTTCAAACTAACTGAATTTACGCAGTAACGTGTGCCAGTTTCGGTAGGGCCATCATTAAAGACATGACCAAGATGTCCGCCACAAGAATTGCAAACAATTTCTGTTCGGATCATTCCTATGGTTTTATCAGAAATGTAATCGACCTTTCCTTTAATAGATGCATCAAAACTAGGCCAGCCACAATGTGCGTCAAACTTTTTGTCACTTTCAAAGAGGGGCTCATTGCACCCTGCACAGCAATAGGTGCCGTTTTCGAAATGTAAATTATAAGTACCCGAATGTGGCATTTCAGTGCCTTTTTTTCGAAGAATTCGGTATTGCTCATCGGATAATTCCTCTTTCCAATTAGCTTCTGATTTATTAATTTTTGTGTTACTCATTTTTTGTTGGTGTAAATTTTAAAGCAGCGCCATTAATACAATGCCGTTTACCAGTTGTTTTGCGTGGCCCATCATTAAACACATGTCCTAGATGGCCTCCACAAGTCGCACAATGCTCTTCGGTGCGTGCCATTCCAATATTATAGTCTACAGAAAAGGCGACATTACCTTTAATTTCTCTATCAAAACTTGGCCATCCGGATCTAGAGTCAAATTTATGATTGCCATCAAATAGCGGGGTGTCACAGCCAGCACAACTATAAATACCAGGTTCGTATATTTTATTGAGTGGACTAGAAAATGCACGCTCAGTTCCGGCAGATCTAAGCACGTTGTATTGAAGATCATTCAGTTGTGTTTTCCATTCTTGGTCAGTTTTAATGACTTTAAATACTTCTTTTTTTTGTGCAGCGGATTGACAAGAAACAAATAAGCAAAGAATACAAATTGAGATAAATTTATTAAGATTCATGAGTAGGGAATTAAATTTTAATAAAAATAAGCGTTTTTTTAATCAGTCAATTTATTTTTCACATAAATTTGTGACGAATCATTGATATTTGTGTCCTATTAATGGAACGTTTTTTGTTATTAAGTTTATAAAATCAAATCAAACATGAAAAATCAAATTTTTACTTTTTTAATATTTTTAATAGGTGTGTCTTGTGCATCCAATCCTTTTACAGGAAAAAAGACGATGGCTTTCATGCCAAATTCGCAGTTGCTCCCCATGGCTTTTGCGCAATACGATGAATTCTTAACAGAAAATAAGGTTATTACAGGAACTGCAGACGCTAAAATGATTACTAGAGTTGGTCAACGAATTTCTGTTGCTGCGGAACGTTGGTTAGATGCCAATAATCATCAAGGCTATTTAAAAGATTATAAGTGGGAATACAATTTAGTAGATGACGAAACGGTAAATGCTTGGTGTATGCCTGGCGGAAAAATTGTGTTTTATACAGGAATTTTGCCAATTGCTGAAAACGAGGCAGGCGTTGCCGCTATAATGGGGCATGAAGTTGCGCACGCGTTAGCAAATCACGGTCAACAACGAATGAGTGCGGGCATGCTACAACAAGCAGCGGCTGTTGGAGTAGCGGTAGCCACACAAGAAAAAAGTAGCTCTGAGCAAGCCATGTGGATGCAGGCTTTTGCGGTGGGCTCATCCGTAGGAGGGATGTTACCTTTTAGTCGTGGTCATGAAACAGAAGCAGACAAAATTGGTTTATACTTATCGGCTATTGCAGGCTATAACCCAGATGAAGCTGCTTTATTATGGGAACGCATGAAAGCAAATAGTGGGGGACAAGCTCCGCCAGAATTTATGAGTACACACCCCTCAAATGATTCTCGAATTTCTAATTTAAGAGCGCTGTCTGACCAAGCTAAGGTTGAAGCCCGCAAATTTGGAGTGACATCTTTTAGGTAATACTTACTTTTAAATTGAAATAATTCATTATTTTAGGAGCTGCTCAACTAATTGAGCAGTTTTTTTATGAAAATATTTGAAAGAGGAAGTAAAAAGCTCACCAAAGCATGGGCTTTTTACGATTGGGCAAATTCGGTTTATCCGCTTGTCATTAGTACGGCTGTATTTCCAATCTACTACAGTAGCATCACAAGTTCATTTGCAAACGAAGCCGGAGATATTTCGTTTTTAGGGATGCAGTGGAATCCCACTACTTTATACGATTACACACTTTCGCTTTCCTTTTTAATTGTCGCATTTTTTTCTCCTATTTTATCAGGGATTGCTGATTATATGGGGAATAAATTAAAGTTTCTAAAATTCTTTTGCCTCCTAGGATCGTTGTCGGTGATGTGTTTGTTCTTTTTTACAGGCGTAGAAACGCTTTGGGTGGCCCTTACGTTTACCATTTTGGCAAGTATTGGGTTTTGGGGAAGTCTCGTGTTTTATAATGCCTATTTGCCAGAAGTTGCGTTTCCAGAACAACAAGATAAAGTCAGTGCTCAAGGATTTATTTATGGGTATGCGGGCTCGGTATTATTGCTAGTGTTTAGCCTTGTGATGGTACAAAAACCCGAATGGTTTGGGATTTCAGATCCCACATTAGCACCTCGAATTACGTTTTTGTTGGTTGGAATTTGGTGGCTTGGCTTTGCACAAATAACATATCGACGTTTACCAAATAATGTATTTAACCATCAACCTGAAAAAGACTATATATGGAAGGGTCTTAAGGAGTTAAAAATTGTATTTAATGAACTGGTACATTACCCACAACTTAAATCTTTTTTAGTTTCCTTTTTTTGTTTTAGTGTGGGGGTTCAAACCATTGTTTTAATGGCTGGAATTTTTGGAAGTAAAGAACTAGGTTTGCCAACGTCTAATTTAATTCTCACGATTATATTGGTACAAGTGGTCGCAATTTTTGGGGCGTATTTATTCTCTAAACTATCAGAGAAAATTGGAAATATCAGGACCTTAAAACTAACACTAATTATATGGGGTGGCGTCTGTTTTATGGCTTTTTCATTAGATGTCAACCAACCCAACGTAGATTATTATTTTTATGGTTTAGGGATTATTTTAGGCTTTGTTTTAGGAGCGACGCAAGCTATAGGTCGATCGACCTATTCTAAATTATTACCTGAAACCCATGACCATGCAACTTATTTTAGTTTTTATGATGTGACCGAAAAACTTGCAATTGTTCTAGGAATGTTTGTGTTTGGGTTCTTGATAGCGCTCACCGATTCTATGCAGTATTCTGTGCTTTCAATGGCGGTCTTTTTCGCTTTTGCCTATATTGTTTTGAGTCGTATTAAAGCGACCGAGTTTGTTAAATAATCTCTATATCTATTACTGATTACCAAATTGGCACAACAATTGAACTTTATAATTTAAATCAAAAGCAACTACTCTGTAAAATGATTAATGCTTCCGTTTTATAATAACTATTAATACCAAACTAGTTCTGTTTTATGACAGAATGACCTAATATACCTATGAGCAAATCAAAATTCACAATGCTTGACAGTTTGTCATTACAAGACTTTGACGAAAATTCAGAGTTAATTCCCTTAATGACCACAGAAGATGAAGAAGCTATAAAAAATGAATCGTTACCTGATTCAGTTCCAATTCTTTCACTTCGAAACACCGTATTATTCCCAGGTGTTGTTATTCCTATAACCGCAGGTCGAGATAAGTCTATTCAGTTAATTAATGAAGCAAATTCAGGCTCTAAGGTGATTGGAGTTGTGTCTCAAAAAGATGAGAACGTCGAAGACCCTACTATTGATGATATTTATACAACGGGAACTGTGGCTAGGATTTTAAAAGTCCTAAAAATGCCCGACGGGAATACGACCGTAATTATTCAAGGGAAAAAGCGATTTCAAATTTCTGAGATGGTTTCGGAAACCCCTTATATGGTGGCTAAAATTCAGGACGTACCTGAAATCACGCCTTTAGATACCTCCGAATTCCCAGCCATTATTGAGTCGATTAAAGAATTGGCACTTCAAATTATAAAGCAAAGTCCAACAATTCCTAGTGAAGCATCTTTTGCAATTAAGAATATTGAAAGCAGCTCGTTTTTAATCAACTTTGTGTCCTCAAACATGAATATTTCTGTTGTTGAAAAACAAAAGTTATTAGAAGTTCATGAACTTCAGGAACGTGCCTTATTAACCTTAAAGCACATGAATGTCGAGTTTCAACGCTTGGAACTCAAGAACGACATTCAATCCAAAGTGCAAAGTGACATGAGTCAACAACAGCGCGAATATTTCTTACAACAACAAATTAAAACCATTCAAGAGGAATTGGGGGGAGTGAGTTATGAAGAAGAAATTGAAGAGATGAAATCTCGTGCCGTTAAAAAGAAATGGAACGAAAAAGTTGAGGCTCATTTTAATAAAGAAATTGGGAAACTTCAACGGATGAACCCACAAGTTGCGGAGTATTCAATTCAAAGAAATTATTTAGACCTCTTTTTAGATTTACCTTGGGATTCTTTTAGTAAGGATAATTTTGATTTGAAGCGGGCTCAAAAGGTATTAGATCGTGATCATTTTGGATTGGAAGAAGTCAAACGTCGAATTATAGAATATTTGGCTGTTTTAAAGCTTAGAAATGATATGAAATCTCCAATTCTTTGTCTGTATGGCCCTCCTGGAGTTGGTAAAACATCCTTAGGGAAGTCAATCGCAGAAGCTTTAGGAAGAGAATATGTTCGTATTTCTTTAGGAGGTTTGAGAGATGAAGCCGAAATAAGAGGTCACAGAAAAACATATATTGGCGCTATGCCGGGCCGAATTTTACAAAGTTTAAAAAAGGCAGGGACTTCAAACCCAGTTTTTGTTTTGGATGAAATTGATAAACTATCAAGTTCCAATCAAGGGGATCCTTCATCTGCAATGTTAGAAGTCTTAGATCCAGAACAAAATTCTGAGTTTTATGACAACTTTTTAGAAATGGGCTATGACCTTTCTAAAGTCATGTTTGTAGCAACTTCGAACAGTTTAAATACCATACAACCCGCGCTTTTAGATCGTATGGAAATCATCAATGTATCAGGTTATACGATTGAAGAAAAGGTTCAGATTGGAAAAAAATTCTTATTACCAAAGCAAATTAAAGAACATGGAATGAAAACGCCTGATCTTAAAATAGCTCAACCTCAATTAGAAAAAATTGTGGAAGGTTACACCAGAGAATCAGGAGTGAGAGGGCTTGAAAAACAAATCGCAAAAATGGTACGGTATGCAGCCAAAAATATTGCAATGGAAGAATCGTATGAAGTTAAAGTTTCAAATGAAACCATTGTAAAAGTTTTGGGCAGCCCTAAACTCGAACGTGATAAGTACGAAAATAACGATGTTGCAGGGGTTGTCACAGGGCTCGCATGGACACGTGTTGGTGGCGACATTTTATTTATTGAATCTATTTTATCGAAAGGAGAAGGGACTTTAAACATCACAGGGAACTTAGGAAAAGTGATGAAAGAATCGGCTACGATTGCGATGGAATACATCAAAGCGAATGCAGATTTATATGGTTTAGATAATACTATTTTTGAGAAGTATAATGTTCATATTCACGTGCCTGAAGGAGCCACGCCAAAAGATGGTCCTAGTGCTGGTATCACAATGCTAACCTCATTGGTGTCTTTGTTTACTCAGAAAAAAATCATGAAAAATTTAGCCATGACAGGTGAAATTACTTTGCGAGGCAAAGTACTTCCAGTTGGGGGGATTAAAGAAAAGATTTTGGCCGCTAAACGCGCTAAAATTAAAGATATCATTCTTTCAAAAGAAAACAAAAGTGATATTGATGACATCAATGCAACCTACCTTAAAGGCCTGAAATTTCATTTTGTTTCTGAGATGAGTGAGGTTATTGAAATCGCGATCACCAATCAAAAAGTAAAAAATGCTAAAACCTTGTAATTAAAAGGTTTTAGGGTTCTACAAAATAAACCCTTCTAGTATTCGTTTAAGAACTGATTTATTTACTTTTGTATAAAATGAGGATATTTGTTGCGCTTTTTATAATTTTATGCGGTCATGATTTAGTTCATGCCCAACTTGGGGGCGAATCTACTTATCAGTTTTTAAATTTAATGTCCTCTCCGAGGCAAGCGGCTCTAGGGGGAAAGGTGCTTACAAATGTAGATTATGATGTCACACAAGCACTGTACAATCCTGCAACGATTAACGTTGAAATGGACAACCAGTTGGCATTGAATTATTCGAGTTATTTAGGGGATATTCGGTATGGAACTGCAGCTTATGCTTATACTTGGGATCGTCGGATTCAAACATTTCATATGGGGATGACTTATGTGAATTATGGAAGTTTTGATGGCTATGATGAAAATGGGGTTAGTACAGGAACCTTTTCTGGTACTGAAGCTGCTCTCTCTCTGGGCTATGCCACTCAAATTGGATATTCAGATTTTTATATCGGCACGAATCTTAAATTAATTTCCTCAAAGTTAGAACAGTACAATTCTTTTGGAATTGCGACTGATGTTGGTATCATATATATTAATGATTATTTAGATTTTAATGCCGCCCTAGTGGTGCGGAATTTTGGAACTCAACTAACCACCTATGCTGGTATGCAAGAGTCTTTACCATTTGAGATAGATCTTGGGTTGTCTCAAACACTAGAAAATGTCCCTTTAAAATGGCATTTAACGTTTGAGAATCTTCAACAGTGGCCGATTGCCGTTTCTAACCCAGCACGTGCAACCTCAGATCTAAACAATAATCAAACGCAAGAAGAAATCAGTTTTTTCAAAAACCTTGTCAGACATACAATTATAGGCGCAGAATTGTTTCCTAATAAAGGATTTAATCTTAGATTTGGATATAGTTTTAGACGTGCTGCCGAACTGATGATTTTAGAACAACGAAATTTTTCGGGCTTGTCCTTCGGGATAGGTTTAAAATTTAATAAAATGAGATTTAGTTATACACATGCCCGCTATTCATCCGCCACAAACACAAGTTTTCTGGGGCTACAAATAAATTTACAATAGTGAAAAAAATAACAATAGCCATTGATGGGTTTTCATCGACAGGAAAAAGTACACTGGCCAAACAATTAGCTCAAAAACTTCAGTATGTATATGTTGATTCTGGAGCAATGTATCGTGCTGTAGCATTATACGCCTTAAATCATAAATTAATTATCGATAAAAAATTAAATAGAGAAGTGCTTATAAATCATCTGCCAGAGATCAAAGTATCCTTTAGGTATAATGAACAGTTAAAAGCTTCAGAAATCTATTTAAATGGAGAGAATGTGAATGCTGCGATTCGAACCATGGAGGTTTCCAATAGTGTGAGTATTGTGGCGACTGTTCCTGAAGTGCGTCAACAATTGGTAGAACTACAGCAAGAAATGGGGGCTCACAAAGGAATTGTAATGGATGGAAGAGATATTGGGACGGTTGTTTTTCCAGATGCTGAATTGAAGCTTTTTATGACCGCCTCTGCCGATACTCGTGCACAACGCCGCTATGATGAATTGATTCAAAGTGGGGCAGAAGTAACGTATGAAGCAGTGCTTGAAAATATCACCTCACGAGATCACATCGATTCTACAAGAGAAGATTCGCCTTTGTTTAAATCGGATGATGCCATTGGAATTGATAACTCAAATTTAGACATGGAACAGCAATTTGAACAAGTAATAAAGCTTGTGAATTCAAGGCTCAAATAAAGATAGTTCACAAAAAAAGACTACCGTAACGATAGTCTTTTTGGTAATAAATTCTATAAACTTTTTACTTTACAGATTTGGAATCACTAATTCTTGGTCTGGAAATATCGTGTCAGGATTTTTTAAGACTCCAGTATTGGCCTGAAAAATTTGCTTATAATTCATTGCGTTCCCATAGTATTGCTTCGCAATTCCCCCTAGTGTTTCACCTCTTTTGACAGTATGTCTATGAAAAACTGAGGCATCTCTAATCTGAATATCAGCAATAAGATCTGAAGGTTTGTCTCCACCAACAGATTTGATTGCATCCCAAAGTAGATTTTTTTCGTAAGGGGTTCCAGCAGTTCCTGTAATGTTTAAAATTCCGTTTTGGATATTTACATCACCGTCTTGGATGTTTAATTTTTCTCCTAGATCGAGTACGGATTGGTACTTTTGTTTTAACATAATTAAGTAGATTTTAGATTTGAAAAAACAATATACCAAATAATATGCCAATTTCAATCCCAAAACATCAAATTTAACATGCCTTTAGTGTCTCTCTTGAAAACAGATAAGATTTCATTTGGTATAATTAGGGATAAATCGTAACATTGCACTCCTTTTAGCGATAATAGATTCAGTAAAAGGAATTAACTTTAATTAATAACACTTTTATAGAAGGGCTTAATCGAATCTAGCTTCTGTGAAATACAAATTTTTAAACAGCCATGGCTGAAGAACAAAACACAAATGTGGAAGAAGTAACTGTAGAAACTACCGCAGCAGAAACGCCACAAGTAAACGAAGCTCAAGCAAATCCTGAGCAATTCCTGAAAGATTTTAACTGGCATAATTACGAAGAGGGTATTGACCCTGTTGACGATGCTAAACTTGATGAATTTGAAAAGTTAGTCGCAAGTAATTTTGTAGACACTCTTGATGATCAAGTGGTTGAAGGAACTGTGATTCATATTTCTGATCGCGATGCGATTATTGATATCAATGCAAAATCTGAAGGCGTTATTTCATTAAATGAATTTCGTTACAATCCAAACCTTGCAGTTGGTGACAAAGTAGAAGTATTAATCGATGTGCGTGAAGATGCAACAGGTCAATTAATTTTATCGCACCGTAAAGCAAGAGTTATCAAGGCATGGGATCGTGTGATCGCTGCAAATGAAACTGGAGAAATTGTAAATGGATTCGTTAAATGTCGTACTAAAGGTGGTATGATTGTCGATGTATTTGGTATTGAAGCATTCTTACCAGGATCACAAATCGATGTGAAACCAATTAGAGATTACGATCAGTATGTAAACAAAACAATGGAATTCAAAGTGGTTAAAATCAACCACGAATTCAAAAACGTTGTTGTTTCGCATAAAGCGCTTATTGAAGCGGATATCGAAATCCAGAAAAAAGAAATTATCAGTCAACTAGAAAAAGGTCAAGTTCTTGAAGGTGTGGTTAAAAATATCACGTCTTACGGAGTCTTTATGGATCTTGGAGGTGTTGATGGATTAGTTCATATTACAGACCTTTCTTGGTCAAGAATCAACCATCCAAGTGAGATTGTTGAACTCGATCAAAAATTAAACGTTGTAATCCTTGATTTTGATGAAAATAAGTCAAGAATTCAATTAGGTCTTAAACAATTAAGCAAACACCCATGGGATGCCCTTGGAGAAGATGTTAAAATTGGAGACGAAATCGAAGGTAAAGTTGTAGTCATCGCTGATTATGGCGCATTTATCGAAGTTGTTGAAGGCGTTGAAGGATTAATTCACGTTTCTGAAATGTCTTGGTCAACTCACTTACGTTCTGCACAAGATTTCGTTAAAGTAGGCGATAAAATTAAAGCTCAGATCTTAACTTTAGATAGAGAAGATCGTAAAATGTCATTAGGTATCAAGCAATTATCTGCTGACCCTTGGACAGACATTACTTCTAAATTCCCAGTAGCTTCTAAGCATACAGGAATTGTTAGAAACTTCACAAACTTTGGTGTTTTTGTTGAATTAGAAGAAGGTATTGATGGATTGATTTACATCTCTGATTTATCTTGGACTAAGAAAGTGAAACATCCTAGCGAATTTTGTGCTGTAGGAGATAACTTAGAAGTTGTTGTTCTTGAATTAGACGTAGAAGCTAGAAAATTAAGCTTAGGTCATAAACAAACAACAGATAACCCTTGGGATAAATATCAAACGGAATTTGCTTTAAACACTAAGCATACAGCTTCAATTGAAGAGATTGTTGACAAAGGTGCTACAGTGAAATTCAATGAAGATGTTATTGCATTTGTGCCCTCACGTCATCTTGAAAAAGAGGATGGGAATAAGCTCAAAAAAGGTGAAGAAGCTGAGTTTGTAATCATTGAATTCAATAAAGAATTCAAACGTGTTGTGGCTTCTCACACTGCTCTTTTTAAAGCAGAAGAAGTGAAGCATGTGAAAGCAGCCGTTAAAAAAGCAGCAAGTAGTGCAGCAGAAGCAAAACCTACTTTAGGAGATGCGAATGATGCTTTACAAGCGCTTAAAGACAAGATGGACGGGAAATAATCACCCAATAGTCTTATAACTTAAAAGCCCCTTCTTATTGAGAAGGGGCTTTTTTTATGTTTAATTTTGAATATTCCTTTTAACCACTTAATGATTTAATGTTTTTTATGCTCTGGTTTTTGTTGCCACATCATCAAATATTGTCCAGTGGCCATTTTACGAGCTGTATGAATCGCCTTTTGTGCGTATTCACCTTCAAATAATTCATTGATGGTTTCGACCCACAATTGTAACCACTTTCCAAAATGCACTTGATTAATTGTATAGTCTGCAACTTTATCTACTTTGGCATGTTTTTGTAATGGATTGCCTTTAAATTTGGGTACACCAAATAAATTGGTTTCCCAAAAATCGGTCAATTTCACCAAATGGTCAGGCCAAAACGCTTCGCTAATATGGGTATTAAAAATGGGACCTAGTAACGCATCTTTTCTGATTTTCGAATAAAATGTATTGACTAAAATTTGGAGGTCTTCTCTGGTGTCGATCGTTTTCATGAATTACTTATAAAATCAAGTTCAGAAGAATTGGCGTTGGGGCGTTTTCTTTATATAAATATAACAAAAAAAGCCGCTTCTTTTCAGAAACGGCTTAGTATTTTTAAGTCAAAATATTAGGTATCTATTGAACCCAGTACGCGTTTCATGAAACTATTTAAAGCTTCTTTTTGAGGCGTTCCATCTTTAATCATTTTATGGACTTCAAGAGCGCCATACATATTAGAGATTAATTCGCCAATGACGTCTAATTCTTCATCTTTCAGACTTGGAACTTCTGTAAGTGCTTCAAGGGTTTCAAGGGTTTCAACGATATAATCTTCGTCGTTGGCCTCAATAAATTGCGTTAAATGTTTAATTACTGGCAGCTTCATCTACAAGTTCTTTTAAAACGTCAAACTTATTTGTTTGGGTTTGGTTTATAAATTGTCCTGATTTAAAAATCGCAAAAGTAGGCAGATTGTCTACAGTAGCTAATTTTCTACTTTCAGGGAATTTTTCAGCATCCACGATCACAAAGGTAGCATCCGACATTTCAGAAGCTAATTTTTTGAATTTTGGTTTCATTATTCTACAATTTCCACACCACGTAGCAGAGTATTGAACCACTACAAATGGATTGTCTGAAATAATAGCCTGTAAATTGTCTTCAGAAAGTTCTTGCATTATAAACAGTTTTTAGTGTGATGCTAAATAACTAGCAGTTCCTTTAGCATTCGGTTCCATGGCGTCTTTACCTTCTTCCCAGTTTGCAGGACATACTTCTCCTTTTTCTTGTACGTGCGTGTAGGCATCTACAAGTCTCAAGAACTCAGCAACATTACGACCAAGTGGCATATGGTTCACACTTTCATGCACCACAGTTCCTTCTTCATCAATAATGTAAGTAGCTCTGTAAGTAACATTGTCACCTTCAACTAAAACGACTCCAGTTTCTTCATTATAAGTCTCATCTGAAATATCTAAAATACCTAAGGTAGATGCTAAGTTTCTATTAGAATCAGCTAAAATCGGATACGTAACTCCTTCGATACCACCATTGTCTTTAGCTGTTGATAACCATGCGAAATGAACTTCTGGCGTATCACATGAAGCACCAATTACAATGGTGTTTCTTTTTTCAAATTCTGCTTTAGCAGCTTCAAATGCGTGTAATTCTGTTGGACATACAAAAGTGAAATCTTTTGGATACCAGAACAAAAGCACTTTTTTCTTATTGTTGATTGCTTCTTCGAGAACGTTTACTTTAAAAGTATCGCCCATTTCATTCATTGCATCAACGTTTAAATTTGGGAATTTTTTTCCTACAATTGCCATAATATATTTTTAAGAGTTGTTAAATTATTTCACTGCAAAGATACAGAATGCACTCACTTCTTATCGGGGTAAAAAATTATAATTTCTTATAGTTCTATAAGATAAAGTTATTTTGAATAAACTTGAAGTATTTAGGACTTCGCTAATTCTTTTATTTTGATAGAGAACGCAGCAAACAGAAGCGTCATAAAAGGACTGATCCAATTGAAAAATGCAAACACAAAATAGTCAGCTACAGAAACGCCTAAAACGCCACTTTGATAAGCACCACAGGTATTCCAAGGCACTAACACGGAAGTAACGGTTCCAGAATCTTCAAGCGTACGGCTTAAATTTTCAGGTGCTAAACCACGATCTTTATAGGCTTTTTTAAACATTTTCCCTGGAACAACCAATGCTAAATATTGATCAGAGGCTGTTACATTAAGCGCCAAACAACTTGCAACGGTACTCGCAAATAACCCAAATGTAGAGGTGGCTAAGCTTAAAAGTGCTTTACTAATCCTAGAAAGTGCGCCTATAGCATCCATAACGCCTCCAAAAACCATGGCACAAACAATCAACCATATAGTGCCTAACATCCCACGCATCCCACCAGAAGTGAATAACTCATTTAGTTCTTCACTCGATGATACAACGGCTGTATCAACCGTAATCGCTTTCATGACCCCTTTATAAGCGGCTTCAAAACTTAGTGTATCGCTTTCTGCAATTGCAAGTATAATTTGTGGTTGCGCAATAATGGCTGCCACAGCGCCCAATAATGTTCCAATTAGAAGTGCTATGAGAGGCGGTGTTTTTCTTACGATTAATACAATCACTAACACTGGCACACTAAACAACCAAGGAGAAATATTAAAAGCACCGTCTATAGCTTCGAGTTTATCAGAAATGTCTGGAGTTCCTGTGGTGTCTATGTTTAAACCAATTATTAAGAAGATAATTAGAGTAATTATGATGGTTGGAATGGTTGTGTAGGCCATGTATTTTATATGGTCAAATAATTCACTTCCTGCCATTGCAGGGGCTAAATTTGTAGTATCACTAAGCGGGGACATTTTATCTCCAAAATAGGCGCCTGATAATACAGCTCCAGCTGTCATTCCAGCAGAAATCCCTAAAGTGTTTCCAATTCCAATTAATGCAATTCCAACCGTTGCCGATGTGGTCCAGCTACTGCCTGTAGCGATGGAAATGATTGAGCAAATGATGACAGAAGCTACGAGAAAAAATGTGGGGTTTAAGATTTGTAGTCCATAATAAATCATGGATGGAATCACACCACTAATGAGCCAGGTTCCAGCCAATGCTCCGACCATTAATAAAATCAAAAGAGATCCGGTAGTGGATTTTACATTTTCGGCAACTTCTTCTAACATTTGTTTATAACTAACTTTGTTATAAAACCCAACAATAGCGGCTACAGCAGCTCCTAATATCAAAATAAATTGATTGCTACCACTAAGCGCATCGTCACCAAACACAAAAAATACATTATAAAATAACATTCCAACAAGAGCGATGACAGGAATAAGTGCTTCCCAGATATTCAACTCTTTGTTTTCAATTATTACGTTGTCTTTTGGGGTAATTGGTTTAATGTTTTGACTTTCCATAAAATAAAGTTCAGCGATTCGTTACTGTAATGTTACGATTTTACTGAAAGCTATGCAAGTACAAATTTGTGACAAGTAAGAACTTATCTTAATTTTGGATAGGAGGTAGGGTCCACTTCGTGAAACATCGCATACACCACTTCAAAAACATCATCGGCAGAGGGTTTACTAAAATAGTCTCCATCCGTACCATAGGCAGGTCGATGTTCTTTTGCGGTTAGCATTTGAGGTTTGCTATCTAAATTTTGATAAATATTCTGATGTTCTAAAATTTCATTAAGAATATAAGCAGAGGCTCCACCAGGGACATCTTCATCAACAATAAGCAGTCGATTGGTGTTTTCAACACTTTTTGAAATATCTTTTTTAAGGTCAAAAGGAATGAGTGATTGAATATCGATGATCTCAACATCGATATCTACTTCTAAAAGTGATTTTGCTGCCTGTTCTACAATTCGTAAGGTAGACCCATAAGAAACGATGGTAAGATCAGACCCCTTTTTGATGGTTTCTACAATCCCAACGGGCGTTTTAAATTCACCGAGGTTTGCCGGTTCTTTTTCTTTTAAACGGTACCCATTTAAACACTCAACCACCATTGCGGGTTGGTCACTTTCTAAAAGTGTATTGTAAAACCCAGCAGCTTTGGTCATATTTCGCGGAACCAAGACATACACCCCTCTAATAAGATTAAGAATACCTCCTAATTGTGATCCTGAGTGCCAAATTCCTTCTAAGCGATGTCCACGAGTTCGTATAATTAATGGCGCTTTTTGTTTTCCAAATGTTCGGTAATGGAGCGTTGACAAGTCATCGCTTATAATCTGAAGCGCATACACCATATAATCTAGATATTGAATTTCTGCAATAGGTCTTAGACCACGTAATGCCATTCCAATACCTTGGCCAATAATGGTTGCTTCTCGAATTCCAGTATCTGAAACTCTCATTTCACCGTATTTTTCTTGTAAGCCTTCTAAACCTTGGTTCACATCTCCAATAGTTCCAGTATCTTCTCCAAAAATTAACACTTCCGGGTTTTTACTTAAAATTTTATCAAAATTATCTCTTAGAATAACTCGACCATCAACCATTTTTGAAGTGGCATCAAAAACAGGAAGTACTTCGGAAATATTAGTTGCTCTATATTCTGATTCGCTATAGAGTAGGGTGCTGTATTTAGGTTGAATTTCTTCAAAATAGGCGTTAATCCAACCTATTAATTTATCTTTAGCAGGTGTGTTTTCTTGAATTAAATATTTTAAAATATTCCGAGCAGCACTTAAAATATCTTTTCGTAAGGGTTCATGAATTATTTCTAATTGAGCTATAATTTTATGAATAAACACCTTTTGTGATGCTGACACCGCTGCGGTTTTCATGAGTTTTAAAGCCGCTTGTTTTTCGTCTTTGATAGGTTCAGAAAAATCCTTCCAAGCCTTTGTTTTCCCTGCTTTAACTTCCTTTTTTATACTTCTATCAATTGTTGTGAGTTCTTCTTCACTTGCAATATCATTTGAGATAATCCAATCTCGAAATTTCACATTACAATCGTTTGATTGTTCCCACTTTAATCGTTCGCTTGATTTATAACGTTCATGCGATCCCGAAGTGGAATGTCCCTGAGGTTGTGTCAGTTCGTTCACATGAATAAGTACAGGTACATGCTCTGTTCTTGCTAATCGACTGGCTTTTTGATAGGTATTAATGAGTTCTACATAATCCCATCCATTGACTCTTAAAATCTCGTAGCCTGTATGATGCGAATCTCTTTGAAATCCTTTTAAAACTTCAGAAATATTTTCTTTGGTAGTTTGATGTTTTGCATGAACTGAAATCCCGTATTCATCATCCCAAACGCTTACAACCATCGGAACTTGAAGCACTCCGGCTGCGTTTATGGTTTCAAAAAACACACCTTCACTCGTGCTAGCATTTCCAATAGTTCCCCAAGCAACTTCATTGCCTGAATTAGAAAATTTTTCTGAATCAATATCTTTAAGATTTCGATATATTTTTGACGCTTGTGCTAAACCCAGTAATCGTGGCATTTGTGCTCCTGTCGGAGAAATATCCGAACTAGAGTTTTTTTGCTGAGTTAAATTTTTCCAATTAAAGTTTTCATCTAAGGAATGTGTTGTAAAATGGCCACCCATTTGTCGACCAGCACTCATGGGATCGTGCTTAATGTCTGTATTTCCGTAAAGTCCTGAGAAAAATTGTTCAATGCTTAGTTTTCCAATCGCCATCATAAAGGTTTGATCTCTATAATAACCCGATCTAAAATCACCATTTTGAAACGCTTTTGCCCAAGCTAACTGTGGCAACTCTTTTCCATCCCCAAAAATTCCAAATTTTGCTTTTCCAGTTAAGACTTCGCGCCGCCCAAGAAGGCTACATTCTCTACTGGTGACCGCTATTGTATAGTCATTTAAAACTTCAGTTTTGAAGTCCTCAAATGTAATATCTTTAGTAAGGTCATTTTTGATCTGCATTCTGAAATAATTCTAATGAGTTGCAAATATAAAATATTTAGAAGTTTTGTCCTATCCTTTACATTGATAATTACGAGAGCAATTATTAGGATATAATAAAATATTAGGGATTTAAATATTGTATTGTCACTAAAAATTGATTATTAATGATTTTTCATCAACAGTTAGTACCATTTTCTTCTAAATAATTCTAAAATACTAAAAGGATCTGCGGTTAAGATAAAACGAATTTTTTGACTGTATTGCGGTTGAGAAATTTCCCATCCAAGGTTTGAGTAAAATGGAAAATAGACTTCTAAGTAATCTGTAATTAAATTTAACCGAACCCCAGAGTCATAAACAAATTCGGGAGATTGAAATTTATTTTTGATAAAACCAATATCTCCGTATGCTTGAACATATTTCCAAATAGATGCGCTTCCGTTTAAGGTTGTAATCCATTGGTTCGCATAGCCTGTATCCAATTTAGATTTAAAACCGCCTTCTGCCAGAATGACTTGCTGACTAAAGATTCCCGTGGATTCATACTGTCCTAAATAATTATATTCAATTAAATAATCATTGGGACGATCTAATGCGAAATTAAAATTATTCACATCCGAAGGCGTGGAGTTATACAAAAAACTCCCTGCATAGAGTCTCAAGTTGTACTGAAAATTATTTTTGTTTCGCTGACGAACTTCATATTTAAGGGCGATTTTCCCAAAGGTCTTTGAAAATTGAGCATCCACAAACCAATTTTTAAATTTCACAAATTGATTATTTGAGAAACGGTAGTTCACATTAAAAACCTCATAAGAAGGAATTAATTTCAATCCATTTTGATATTGAACTTGGGTTTTATTAATGGAAATAAACCGAAAACTCAATCTCTTAAAAGCATTGGATCGAAGATTGAAAGGCACTCTGAAATAAAAATTTAAATAGGGTTCGAATTTTGTTAAAAATACATTTTCAGCAAGTGTTGAACGCCATAATGACACCCCATAATTAATGTTGTATAAGGGTTGATCCTCAAAGTAAGTTCGTTTTACAAGCTTAACAAATCCAGTTAATGACTTTGAGTTAACACTGTAATTTGGCGAAATGCCATATATAAATGATTTTCTTAAAAGTCCATTATTATTTAGCGTTGCTCCAAATGTTAGCCCATCATAGATGTTTCTAAATTCAACAATAGGATTTAAATAGAGTTGATTATAATTTGGTGCTTCAACGTCTTTAAATAATCGAATTTGAAAAGGCTTGTTAAATACTGATTTCTGACTTATGGGCTTAAAATTGTTTCGAAAATTAAATTCTGGGACTTTTTGTTCGAAATTTAAAATGAGTCGGTCTTCTTGGTTATTGGGGATTGAAAATCGTTTTTCTCTACCAACATTTTCTAACCATATTTTTGAGGTGATCAGAGTATCTTTTAATGTATAAAGAGAAATGGGAGTCGTTCCTGATTTTTTGTTTTTTACATTAAACACAATTGAATCTTTGGTGGTTTTGACTTTTGTGATTTTATAATCTACTTGTTTACTATTTGTAAGATAGTCATCAAAAAACCAATCAATATTTTTTGTTGTTTTTGACTTTATAAAAGATTTAAAATCTGAAGTAAAAACAGGCTTTTGGTCTGAAAACTGTATGAACTCCGTCATCCATTGATACATAGAAGAACGTCCAATATAGTCATCAAGATATAAGAGTCCGAGTGCTGCTTTGTATTTGCTCGATAAGGTTTCATTAAACTTTACTAACGCATCATTTTGAGAATTCAATGCTTGATCACGACCAATTCGGGCCATGTGCGCATACGATAAACGATATTGCTCATTGTAGTTTAATTTTGAAATATTGTAAATGCGCAATCCCCAAAGTTTTGAAAGCTTTCCAATGATTTTCTGATTTGGATAAAACTGATCCATATATTTCATTAAAAGTAAGGTCTCAAATCCAGATCTAAGCCAGTGATCTTTTCTTGGATTCAATACTAATAGTTGATCTACATGTAACTGAATTAAATTTTTTGCAATTGTTAACTCATATTCGAATTGTTTTGAAAAAGGAGTTAAAAAATCGGGTAGGATATTGAGACCATAAATAGGCGTTTTTTTGGTATCTATTTCTGATAGTACTAGTTTTGAGTGCGGATAGGGCAAAAGTTCAGTATTCAGAAACTGAATGACCTTGTCAAACACCAATACTTGACCAATATCATTTATATTTTTATTGCGATAATTGGTTACAATTTCTAGGGAATCTATTTGGATACTTTCAAATGCAGTCTTTGTAATAAACAATCGACTGTCAGTTCGATTGTCTCCAAAAAACTGATAAGAAGCTCTTTTATTTTGAATGGTTTTAGACCTTAATTCTAGTTCCGAAATCACATGATATTGATCTGAGACATCGAGATTCATTTCTATCATTGAACTCGGAGTATAGTAGTCTCCTAAATTCTTGTTGCTAAACAATTGCCATTCATTATTTTCATAGACAGCAGGGGTGATGTACCAATAGTTTAAGGCAAATTCCTGATTTTTATTCACACCATACTCTGTAAATTTATCACTCTGAATGATGAGCGAATACTCAAAATTTAGAACGGTGGTTGTATTGGGTAAAACAGGCTTAGTAAGTGAAACTTCAAGTATGTCACTTTGGTTTTTTAGATACTGATATTCTATAGTATTGAGTTCAGAATCTTGGATCGATTCGATTCGAGTATAGCCACGATCTTTTGATTTTGCTGTAAATAATTCATCTTCAAACTCTTCAATAAATCGAGTTGCGAGGGGGGTGGTAGAGCTGCTAAAACTAGACGTCCAATCATTAAAATACAGTACATTTAAAGTGTCATTAGACGTATTGTAATATTCAATTTTTTGTTTGAGGTGAATCGTTTTTGTTTCTGGTGAAATATTAGCCTCAATTTGAATTGAATGTTGAGACCATGACAAGTTTCCACTTGAACAGAGCATGAGAATTAGAAATGTTTTAAATAGATAGTTTAAATTCAATGTTCTGAAATTGATCGTATATGTTGTATTATAAATAAATTACAACACATTATAAAACTTGGTTTCTAGAAATTCGGACTCAATTCGTATTCCTTATAAAAGTTATTGAGGATGGCAATGACTTCCTCTGAAGTATCAACCACATGAATTAAATCTAAATCTTTGGCACTAATCGTTTCATATCGTTCTAAGAGTGTGGCTTTAATCCAAACAAGTAAACCTTCCCAAAAAGTAGATCCGACTAATATAACTGGAAACTTTTCAATTTTTTTAGTTTGGATTAAAGTGATCGCTTCAAACAATTCATCTAATGTTCCAAACCCACCAGGCATGACAACAATTCCTTGAGAATATTTAACAAACATAACTTTTCTTACAAAGAAATAGTCAAAATCTAAACTCTTATCACGATCGATGTAAGGATTGTTATGTTGTTCGAAAGGCAAATCAATATTAAGGCCAACCGAGGTTCCACCGGCCAAATGTGCACCTTTATTTCCAGCTTCCATAATTCCGGGCCCACCGCCTGTAATAACGCCGTAACCCGCTTCTACAATGGCGCCAGCGACTTCTGTGGATAATTTATAATAGTTATCTTCTGTAGGAGTTCTTGCGGATCCAAATATGGACACACATGGACCTATCTTACTCATTTTTTCAAAGCCATTTACAAATTCTCCCATGATTTTAAAAATCGCCCAAGAGTCATTGGTTTTTATCGCATTCCATCCTTTATGTTTCTGTTCCGGTCCCATGTATCGTTTTTTTATAGCTTACTAATGTAATTCTTTTTTTAAAAATCGAGCGGTATGACTCGATTTGTTTTTAATAACAACCTCTGGAGTTCCTTTCACAATGATCTCTCCACCGCCGTTACCGCCTTCGGGGCCAATATCAATTATATAATCAACTGTTTTGATCACATCCAAATTATGCTCGATAATAAGGACGGTATTTCCTTTATTAACTAAGGTATTTAAAACACCCATCAATACACGAATATCTTCAAAATGAAGTCCGGTTGTCGGTTCATCTAAAATATAAATGGTGTTTCCTGTATCCCGTTTACTCAATTCTGTGGCCAATTTAATTCGTTGTGCTTCACCGCCAGAGAGGGTTGTGCTTTGTTGACCAAGTGTGATATACCCCAATCCAACATCTTTAATGGTTTTTAATTTTCTAAATATTTTTGGAATATGTTCAAAAAAATCGACACCTTCATCAATCGTCATATTAAGGACATCGCTGATTGATTTTCCTTTGTATCGAATTTCTAAAGTCTCTCTATTAAAACGCTTTCCTTGACAGGATTCACATTCGACATACACATCTGGTAAAAAGTTCATTTCAATCACTCGTAGACCGCCTCCTTTACAGGTTTCACATCGTCCGCCAACCACATTAAAACTGAAACGCCCTAATTTATAACCTCGAATCATCGCTTCGGGTATTTTCGCAAATAAAGCTCGGATTTCCCCAAACACCCCTGTATAAGTTGCAGGATTACTTCGAGGTGTACGCCCGATAGGCGATTGATTAATATCAATTACTTTGTCTAAATGATCTAACCCCTTAATCGATGCATAGGGCATTGGTTCCATGACTCCATGAAAATAATAATTATTTAAAATAGGGTAAAGGGTTTCATTTATTAAAGTCGATTTTCCACTTCCTGAAACTCCCGTAATTCCAATCATTTTGGCCAATGGGAGTTTGATGGATACGTTTTTAAGATTATTTCCTGTACAGCCTTTTAATTCTAAAAATTTCCCATTTCCTGCACGGCGTTTTTTAGGCACTTCAATTTGTCGCACCCCACTTAAATAATCGGCAGTCATCGTACCACTATTTAATATCTGCTTTGGCGTGCCTTGACTTATAATTTCACCGCCATGTTTTCCGGCCATTGGACCAATATCGATCACATGGTCTGCTTGTTCAATCATGTCTTTATCGTGTTCTACCACTATGACCGAATTTCCAACATCTCTTAAAGCGATTAATGACTTGATTAGTTTTTCATTATCTCGTTGATGTAAGCCAATACTGGGCTCATCTAAAATATATAAAACACCTACTAATTGAGATCCTATTTGTGTTGCCAATCGGATGCGTTGAGCTTCGCCACCAGAAAGAGATTTTGAACTTCGATTGATCGATAAATAATCCAATCCAACATCTAAAAGAAATTGTAATCGGGTCGAAATTTCTTTTAAAATCTCTTTTGAAATTATGGTTTGACTTTCTGAAAGATTCTTTGGAAGCACCTTGAACCATTCGACTAGATCCACCACATCCATTTCGGAGAGTTCAGCGATGTTTCTACCGTTTATTTTGAAGTATAAGGACTCTTTTTTAAGTCGTGAACCTTCACAAGTAGGACATTTAATTTTATCCATAAAACCCTTTGCCCAACGTTTAATAGAGGTCGAGTCAGTATGCTTATACTGGCTTTCTATGAAATTAGCAATCCCCTCAAAATCAATACTATAATTACGTACAACCCCTAATGTTTTGCTGTCGACCGAAAATTTATCTTTGCCACCATATAAAATAATTTCTAAGGCTTCTTTTGGGATTTTTGATATGGGATCTGTAAGTTTAAAATTATAGCGCTGCGCAATGAGCTCTAATTGTTTAAATATCCAAGAGTCCTTCTGATTTCCTTGAGGGGCGAGTCCGCCATTTTTTATAGACAGCGCTGTATCAGGAATGATTTTATGTTCATTGACTTTATATAGGTTCCCAATTCCACTACAGTCGGGACAGGCGCCTTTTGGAGAATTAAATGAAAAATTATTAGGCTCTGGGTTGGGATAGGAAATACCGGAAGTAGGACACATTAAATCTCGACTAAAAAAACGAACATTTTTTGTCTCTTCATCAATAACCATTAATACATTTTCGCCGTGGTGCATTGCCGTATTGATACTTTCACTCAATCGACTCATGGACTGCGTAGATTCATCAATTTTGAGTCGGTCAATCACAATTTCAATATCATGCATTTTATAGCGATCGAGTTTCATTCCTTTGGTGATATCGACAATCACTCCATCCGTTCGAACCTTTACAAACCCTTGTTTAGCAATTTGTTCAAATAACTCTCTGTAATGTCCTTTACGAGAGCGGATTACAGGTGATAATATTGAGATTCGCTGCCCTTGAAAAGAGGCTAATATGAGTTCTTTAATTTGAGCATCGTTATAGCTAACCATCTTTTCATTGGTATTATAGCTGTAAGCATCACTCGCTCTTGCAAATAATAACCTTAAAAAATCATAAATTTCAGTAATAGTTCCAACCGTAGATCGCGGGGATTTACTAGTTGTTTTTTGCTCAATGGCAATGACGGGGGAAAGTCCATCAATTTTATCAACATCGGGGCGCTCTAAACTCCCTAAAAACTGACGTGCATAGGCAGAAAATGTTTCAATATATCGACGTTGCCCTTCCGCATAAATGGTGTCAAAGGCGAGTGACGATTTCCCACTTCCAGAAAGCCCTGTAATCACCACCAATTGATCCCGTGGAATCTTAACATCAATATTCTTTAGGTTGTGTACTCTGGCACCTTTTACTTCTATAAATTCATCAAACTTGCTCATAAATCTTTTCTGTACTCACTTAATTATTAGTCTTTAAAATATGTCAATACTTCCTTTACCTTCTCTAATTACAGTAATTTCCGTCCCATGGACTTCAATAACGGTAGAGGGTTGATTATCACCAAATCCACCGTCAATAACCATCTCTACTTTGGAGTTCCATTTTTCAAAAATCAATTCAGGATCGGTTGTGTATTCTAAAATTTCATCCTCATCATGAATCGAAGTGGATACGATTGGATTTCCTAACGCTCTTACAATTTCTAATGCAATGGGATCATCTGGAACTCGAATTCCAACCGTTTTCTTTTTCTTGAACGGATAAGGGAGTGAATTGGCGCCTGGAAGAATAAAGGTATAAGGACCTGGGAGACTTCGTTTCAAAAGTTTAAAAATGGGCGTTTCAATTTGTGTGACATAATCACTTAAATTACTCAAATCGTGACAAATGAATGAAAAGTTTGAGCGATCGAGTTTAACCCCTTTTATCTTGGCAATGCGTTCCAATGCTTTAACGTTCGTTATATCACAGCCCAATCCGTAGACAGTATCAGTAGGATAGATAATAAGTCCACCTTTCCGAAGCACATCAACCACTTTTTGAATGGCTTTTGGATTTGGATTTTCAGGATATATTTTCAGAAGTTCAGCCATGATAAATTCAAATTTTATGAAATAATTTCAAGTTTAGCAAAACGAAGTAACAGTTTTTTAACCCCTCCATTTTCAAATCTAATTTCAGCTTTTAGGTCCGCATTTTTTCCTTCAATATTTAAAACATTGCCTTTTCCAAACCGTTGATGATTTACCACATCCCCCACAATTAATTTATTATCAAATAAGTTTGATGTGGCTTTGGTTTCGCTGACTTTCTTTAAGTTTTTAGGGGTCGAGATTTGAAATTTCTCTTGAACCTTTGGTTTTGTTTTCGGATACGAAGGTTTCTTATACCGCACTGTATTGGGGTCGACATCTCCAAAAATATCCGCACTTAACATGGGATTGAAACGGCGTTCTTCTTTCGGAGTGACAATCTCTACATATTGCTCATCGATTTCTTCAATAAACCTGCTAGGTTCTGCATCGACTAATTTCCCCCAACGGTACCGAGAGAGTGCGTACGTAAGATAGGCTTGCTTTTCGGCACGGGTTAAGGCTACATAAAATAAGCGTCGTTCTTCTTCCAATTCACTACGGGTGCTCATACTCATTGCACTTGGAAATAAATCTTCTTCCAAACCAACAATAAACACATATTCAAACTCCAATCCTTTGGCTAAATGAATGGTCATGAGTGCTACTTTGTCGCTATCATCCCCTTCTTCATTGTCCAAATCCGTTGCCAACGCAACATCCTCTAAAAACTCAGCAAGGGATCCTGTTGAATCTGCTAATTCTCGCTGTTCTTCGACAAAATCTTTAATACCGTTTAGTAATTCCTCAATATTTTCCATTCGAGTAATTCCTTCGGGAGTCCCATCTTTTTTAAATTCTTGAATTAGTCCACTAACTCTACAAACATGTTCGGCCAGATCAAATGCAGTGGCCGTTTGGCTCATCACCTGAAAACTCTCAATCATTGTGGTGAAGTTTTGCAGTTTGGTTTTGGTGCCGCCATTGATATTGATTGGAAGCTCATGAAGTTGTTTTAAAACTTCAAAAATGGATTTATTATGTTCATTCGCAGAAACGATCAACCGATCGATGGTAGTTTGTCCAATTCCACGTCCAGGAAAATTGATGATTCGTTTGAGGGCTTCTTCATCGGATGGATTAATGATGATGCGGAGATAGGAGAGGACATCTTTTATTTCTTTTCGTTGGTAAAAAGAGAGTCCACCATAAATCCGATATTCCAGGCCTCGTTTTCTTAAGGCGTCTTCAATGGAACGCGATTGCGCATTGGTACGATATAAAACTGCAAAATCGCCATTCTTGGCTTGATTCTGCATTTTATTTTCAAAGATAGTACTCGCCACATAACGGCCTTCATCTCCATCGGTTAAAGAGCGATTGACACTAATTTTTTTACCTTCCTCATTGGCCGTCCAAACGACCTTGTCTAATTTGGTTTGATTTTTTTCTATAATTGAATTCGCAGCGTTGACAATATTTTTTGTGGAACGATAATTTTGCTCCAATCGAAACATTTTGACGTTGTCATAATCTTTTTGGAAATTTAAGATATTGTTGATGTTCGCGCCTCGAAATGCATAAATACTCTGGGCATCATCCCCAACAACACAAATGTTTTGAAAACGATCGGAAAGCGCTCTCACAATTAAATATTGAGAATGGTTTGTATCTTGATACTCATCGACTAATATATACCGAAATCGGTCTTGATATTTAGCTAATACTTCTGGGAAACGCGTTAATAACTCATTGGTTTTAAGCAATAAATCATCAAAATCCATCGCACCCGCTTTGAAGCATCTGGATACATATTCTTTATAAATCTCACCCATTTCTGGCCGCTTAGACATCACATCTGCTTCCTTTAGATCGGGATTTTGAAAATAGGCTTTCACAGTGATTAAACTGTTTTTATAAGATGAAATTCGCGATTGAACTTGCTTGTATTTATAAATATCTTTATCTAACTTTTTCTCCTTAATAATCGAAGAAATCAAGCGTTGCGAATCTTGAGTATCATAAATCGTAAAATTGGAAGGATATCCCAATCTATCCGCTT